>Ga0255752_10004345_pt1 | contig 14279 bp, 14 predicted proteins | sample 011ome_25_FD_179952 | JGI IMG/M metagenome (GOLD analysis project Ga0255752, IMG submission 179952) | Coastal salt marsh microbial communities from the Groves Creek Marsh, Skidaway Island, Georgia - 011512CT metaG (version 2) | ecosystem: Environmental > Aquatic > Marine > Intertidal zone >...
TCCACCTCTGTCCATTAGTTCAGTAGGTTTTCTTTTTGATTTTTCGTCTACTCCATATCCTCTAGAATACATTGCAGATCCACCACCCATTTTTTTCATACGGCCACCATCTTTGTAGCCCATTATTTTTTTCGCAACATCAGGTTTTTTTTCTGCTAAAGCGTTCATACCTTCTGAAGGATATTTCTTTTTATCTCCTGGCATATTATTACCCCGCTTGTGTGTTTTTTTTGATCTCACCTTTTTTCTTAAGTTCGATCATGCTTTTATCTTTTGCCGAATAGACTTTACCTTTTGCTTTATCGTGATCAGGTCTAGGTCTTACTCTAGGCTTTGGTTGATAGTCAGTTCTCATTATTTTTTTCCTCCTTGGCCATTACGCCATATTTGTGTTCCCTTTATACCATAAACGCTCGCCACTACAAGGATCCACAAATTTGTGAACCACGTCGGCAGTGACGCGAAGTGTTCAAAGAACAGTTTTACTTTGTCCATAGCGGTTGGATCTTCCGATATAACCGCCCAAGCCAAAACTAACACGGGCGCAGACAAAATCAATAAAATAAATTCGTCCTTGTAATCATTTTGACGAGCTTCTAGCAATTTCCCTTGGTAAGCTTCCTCACCTCGAGCTTGTCTTTCAGCATGCAATAGCTGTGCATCTGACATCGCCACTTTCGCCTTCTGCTTGTTGGCATAAATTTTACTTCCAGCAGATACGGCTAATTTAATTGCCGATAACCACATATTAGTACCAAGTTACAGTTGATCTTTTGTTTTTTAGCATTCTTCTTTGACCTTGTACTCTGTCTTTTTGAGATTCATTTGGTTTTGACATCTCAACAGGTACTCCGCCTTTTAGATAGCCGTCTTTGTTTGTAAATTTTTTAAAATCTACATGTTTTGACTGTGTTTTAATCATAGGTCTCCTATTTTTTTCTCAATTTCTTTAATGTTATAGCAAGTCGAGCTTTTTGTCCAAGCTTTCCTTTCTTTTTTGCTGCAGCTTTCAATTTTGAAGCAGGTATTTTTTCACCTTTTTTAACTCCAAGAGCTTTTCTTAGTGATCCTGGTTTTTTAACTGCTTTTTGTATCCACTTTTTAGTCATTATTTGTCCTTTTTAAGTGCATTTTGCAATAAAGTTTTTTCAAGTGAAGTTTCAGCCCTCATTTCTGCTAATTCTTCGTTCTGTTCTAGTTTATTGTCTTGGTTTTGTTGATTCATGACTGCTTTCATACGATCTAAATCAATTCTTTTATTCTCATATTCTTTTCTTCTTTGATTTTCAGCCGCTCTTAAGTCTAATTCTCTAGCTTTTAACTTAGCAAGAGGGTCATTATCAAATTGAGAAGTAATATCTTTTTCTTCCTTCATGAATTCTTCAGTCATTTCGGCAATCAACACAGCTTTTCTTGCTTCAAACTTATCTGAAAACTGTTTTAACTGCATTTGAATCTGTGGATTTTGTGCCATTGCAGGATTTGCTTGAGCTTGTTGTTGTATTTGTTGAATTTGTTGTATGTCTTGAGCCATTTCCATTTCAGTTTGCTCTTGTGCCATCAATGATATGTGTTCAAAAATATTTTTTTCTAAGCTTGCCATAATAGCCGGATTATTTCTAGCAATATTAGTAGCCATAAAATTCATATGAGCTGTAATATGTGCTCTGTGATCTTGTGCAGGGAAAGCTTGAAAAGGTTTTCCACCCATCGCATCAATATGTTCTAGTGCAGGGTCTTTTGGAGCAGGTGGCTGAGGACGTATTAATATTGAATCTACATCTTTTACACCTAACGCTTCATACATGTTTCTATAAACATTGTATGTATTATGAATTTGTGGGTTTGACATTGCCAGCTGTAACTCTGTTTGCGCTAAAGATATTCGCTGTGATTGAGAGAAAATATTCGGGTCAGCAACTGGCAATATATCTATCCTGTCATCGAAGTCCATCTGTTTAATCATTCTTTGACCACCGACGACGTCATATGGATATTCTTGGGGTAAGTATGTTTTAAATACTTGTGATAATAATTTAAATTCTTCTTTTAAGGCTGCGTAAATTCTTTTGTGGATTGCAGACATTGTTCTGCTTCCTCTTTCAAGCAAGGCGACTGTCGTTCCCACCGCGGCTTGCTGATTACCCTCACCTACTTGCAGGTCTGCTATTGAAGCAAATCTTTGTCCTGCACTAACTACGACACCCATAAGCTGTAACAGAGTTTGTGAAGGCTCTTTGTATGGAAGCATCATAAAAGCATCTCTTATACTTCCGCCTGGCGCATCTACATCTCTAAATTCTCCTGGTTGAATTGATTGTGCATCATCTCTAATTCTTATTCCTCTTTGTTTAAATCCAGCAGGTAGATTTGATAATGTTCCTGCATCTAACAAAGATCGTAAAGCAGCTGTCGCTGTTCTTGATAATCCACCAATCATGTGAATCAAACCAAAACCATAAAAACCTAGTCCTGGTAAAAATTTAAAGTGTACAAAGTAATTTATTTTTCTTTTTAACGGGTCGTTTTGTGCGTAGTTTCTTCTAATAGATAAAATTTCTTTTGAATCTTCTTCTATTGTTACAACATAAGGTAATTTAATTCCTGTTGGTTCACCATCTTGTCCAATATCTTCAAATCCATCTAAATCTAAATCAATATGAAATTCTAATAGTGTATGCAGGTCTTCATTCTTACCTGTTTTTTTCATGCCTTCTAGTTCATGTTCTTTCTTTTCAATTTCTGTTTCATGTGCTTGTCCAGGTTCGGGTATTTCTACATCCTTGTAGAAACCCATGACCTGTTGTTTTCTCAAATCATTTTCTGTAATTTTAATTACGTGAACGATGGATTCCGCATCCTCTAATGAGGTAGCAGAATACGGAACTACTAAATCGTCCGCAGGGACAAACTTAGAAACAGCTCGTCCTAATAAATCATCATAGTAAACTTTTTTAAAAGTTGATCCAGCTAGTGGAAGATGAAATAACATAGAATCAAACTCAGGTTCGTATTCCCTCATTTGATCCATGATTTGATAATTCATAAATTCTTTTACACGGTTCGCTTGTTGAACTTTTTGTGGAGTATTAATTCCTAAAATTTGTGTTCTTACTGGTCCAGTAGCCGGGAGTAACTCTTTATAAGCGAGAGCCTGAAACTGTGTAACAGCTTCAGCCAAAACCGGGTGAGTCGCGCCCGAGGCACCTTGAAACGGTTCTGATTTTTTTTCATATTTAAATCCTAATAGATCAAGTCCAGTTGTGTAAGTATGTTCCCAATCTTTTCTTGATGCTTTGTAATCTCTATAATTTTCTATTAATGATGCGCTTAATCTACCAGATTCTGTTTCGTCTAAATAATCTGCTAAATTTGCGTTGTGGTCTGTTGGAGGCGGTAAGTTTTGATCTTCACCGTAATTAATATCTACAGATCCATCTTCGTTTTCAATAATTTCTGAAGACCCTGATCTGTTTTCTGGTTCAGATATTTCTTGAACCATTTCATCTTGAGTTACTTCTATAGTTTCATCTACGTTTGGTAGCGCTTTGTCTATTTCTGCCATTTATTTTCTCCAATCGGACTGTTTTAACATTGTTGTATTTTAAATTCAAGCCTTGTGGTTGAGGACCAGATTTAGGTGGTAGTAAGTGCACTTTTGGATATTTATTCGTCATAAGTGTATTTTTTCATCTCTTCTAAATCTACGTCTTCTATGTATTCTTCGACATCTTTTAACTTGCCTTCAGCATCAGGTCTAGCTGTTGCTTCTTTGTAAGTCAAACCTCCTGTTTCAGGATCTACTTCTAATTCCATTTCCATGTCTTTATCTAACATCTCACCATCTTCATTTCTTTTTCTAACGGTTATTTTATTACCTTGTTCTCTAACTTGATAACCGTCTCGTTCATAAACGTACTCAAATTCGTCGGCTCTATTACCTGTAAAAAATTTCATTCCTTTTGATTTAACTTTAGCAATAAGATCGTATAAAAAAGTAGGAACAGCATCAGCACCTCTTTGAACTGTTTCAGTTACTGCTGGTGCAAGTGGTCCTAAAATTTTTACATATTTTCCAAGAACTGGAATAGATGCAAGTCCACCTAATATCTTCATTGTCTGTCTCTTCTTAGGATCAAACCCATCTTTAAAAGCTTCACGAGTTATTAACCCACCATTTGCTGCGGCTATACCCATTTGCTCTTCTTGTTCTGCGTTATACGCTTCTCTCTCTTCAGGAGTCATCTTTTCAATTCTTTCAAGTTCGTCTTTTACAAATTTACCATATTGATACAAAGCTTCTCCACCTAATGATGCTACTCCAAGTGGTGACGCGATTCTAGCAACACGCAGCGCGGCTTGAGGTGATAAACCTAAATTAAATAATCTTCTTAATAATGCATTCTTTGTAAGTTGATTTGTACCTTTGACAAGTGATGGAGCTAAAGCTGCTTCTAAACCTACTGTAGCTCTATCTACAGCTGAAGTTGGATCTACGCCGAACCCTGCAGTTAAACCTACTACACCTAAAGGTGTTCCTGCAGCTGTTAAAAGTTTACCTGCACCTTTTCCTACATCTTTTAAAAGATCAGTGCTAACAAAACCTCTTTCACCTTTAAAAGCATTTTTATACATGTCTCTTGTTTTACTTTTTTCTGGTTGCTCTATTTCACTTGCAAGTTTTAAACCTGGAATAGATTCTTTAAGTTGTGCTGCTTTTGATACTGGATTTACATCTGATAATAATTCATCGGGTATTTTCATTTTTTTAAGAGTGTTGTAGATAGTTGGAAACTGACCTGTTGCTCTATTAACTCCAACTCCTGGTGCTGCTCCTATTCTTCCTACATCAGTTAATTCTACTCTGACACCTTGTTGATCTAAAAAGTTAGAAACTTTATTTAATATTTCTTGATTACCTTCAAATCTACCACCTTTTCTAAAATACTTATCTACTTGTCCTTCAATAAATCCTCGATTAAATTGTGTAGGTGTAATATTTAAATTAACTGGAAATCTTGTACTTTGTTTTTTTGATTTAATGGGTGTAACATCAAACACATCAAAGATATCTTTGTTTTTTGCTTTTTCTACATAATAAGAATCAGGTCTTGTATTGTAGACAAGGTTTCCTTCTTTATCTAATCTGATGTCCATTAGTTTTTTAATCTCTTTTCCAAAATCTGTATCGTTAATTGCATTTGGATTTTCAGCAAAATAATCATTTAATCTTTTTCTTTGTTGTTTAATTTTACCAAAATCTTTTAAATCTTCTTCACTAGCATATTTCTTAGCTTTAGACTCACTCTCTTTTCTTGTAGCGTATGCTGCTCTTCCTCGTTCTCTTCTTTCTTCATCAGTTAATATTCTTGGATTAGACTCACCTGCACGTTGCGCTCTAAGTTTTATATCAACTGCTCCTTTTTCTGGAAGTTTTTCATTAAAACTAATTAATTCTTCTTTTGATCTTCCTGTAATTCTAGAAAGATTTTCATAATCTCCAGCGTCTAACATATCTCTTATGTACTGAAAAGTTTTGGGATTAACTCTACCCCCTGTACTTTGTCTTAATTCACCTGAAGGTAATTTTCTTTGTAATTGTGATTCATAAGGTTTGGTTTTAAAATTTTCATAATCACCTTGTTCAATAAAACTATCTATTGTTTTTTTAATATCTGCTTCAGCTTTTTCTTTTGCAATTTGAGCAGCTTTACCTACACCTTTTTTATAAGATGCATCTGCAGCGGTTGTTCTATCTTTAATTAATTTTTCTATTTCTTCTTTTGTTCCGTATTGAACTCCTCTAAATCTAGGGTTTCCATAATCTTGTTTGTATGGAAACTTAACTGAGTATTCCCCTTTTGGATGATTAACTAACTTAGGTTCGTAAAACCCTTCTCTTGTTCCTAAATCTTTACCAACAATTGAACCGCCGCCGATAGCAAAATTCTTACGATTTTTTTCCGTAATAATATTTAAAAAATGTTGATGACTTGGACTTGGCTTATACACGTTTGCTACCAGAATACATTTTTTTTAATAAGTCCAATCTTTTCAAAGCATTTTTTCTAGCTTTTTCATTTTGAACCAAAAGGTTTTTTTGTGCAGCTGTAGTTGCTTTTTGCTTCTTCAACTTATTTAAGTTTTTAGCATAGCTTGATAAAGTTGAAGTAAGTTTATTAAATTTACTTTTTTCTGATTTTGATATTTTATCGAAAGGTTGGTCATAGTTTGGTTTCATGTATTTTTTAACTCTCTTCTTTTCACCACCATATCTAAAACCAACTCTACCACCTTGATTATATGAAGGTGTAGCTATACCTGTTTGTCCACCACCGTAAGTAAAATTAGTTGGACCTGTATATTGTGGTTGGGCTGGTGTCTTAGCATATATGCCATAACCCATTTTTTTATCACGTCTATCTTCTATCTCTGCAAGTTCTTCATCACTCATTGCTAACATTTCTTCTAGAGTATAGTCTTCACCGATGTCTTTAGCATATTGCATAAAGCTTGGAATCGCTCTGTTTAAAATCTGTGCAAGTTCATCTTGATTTTTAAATTCAGTTTTCATTCCTGGAGGACCACCTGGTCCAATCATTTGAGGACCTGGATCATTAACTCTTAAAAATTCTTCAAACTCAGTATTTGCACCTTCAACAGCTGGATCAAAACCAAGCTTGTCTCTAGCTGTCTGTTCGTCCATTGCGAAAATTTCATTTAGTGAAAGACCTTGAAACTTTGGTCCGCTTGTATCTGTTGGTGTCATACTTCTGTATTTACTAACATCGACTCCTAGGTCCATTAAATTTCCAAGGGCTATATTTCTTGAGTCTTCTATACCACCTGTAAATGTACCACCCTGATATTTAGACATATCAAAAGGTTGTGGAGCTGCGGGCTGTGCAGGTTGTGGGGCTACAGGTTGCGCGGGTTGAGCTGTTGGCGCTTGTGGTTGTGCGGGTTGTGCACCTGGTTGTCTTGCCAAGTAATCTTCATATGATTGTTTTCTTCTAGCTTCTAAGTCAAGTGATCCACCTACTGCTTTGTTTACTCTACCACCGTCGCTAAAAAATATAGATGATATATTACCATCATACTCTGGCTCTGGGGTAGCGCCTTGAGATAGAGTTTCATTTAAATCAACTTGTTCAGTTATACCTGTTGGTTTGGTTAAAACATCGTTCATAGCTGCATCTCTTGCTCCTGTCACAAGATTATAACCTTTGTTTACTGCTTGAGCTGTTCTAATGATTTTACCTGCTCCAGGTGCTACAGCATCTAATAAGTAAGACGCGGCTGTTATAGTTTTACCATGCTTGGTTGCAAATTCATTTGCTTTTTGTAAAATATTTTTATCATTAGTCTCGCCCTGAATTGATTGTGCAAATTGACTAGTTTCAGGTAATGACGTAATCTGTGCAAAGTCTGCGCCACCTCCCACTTGTGTATAAGCAGTTTTTGGATTTGGTGAAAGTGTTGAAGCAGTTCCATATTTACCCATCATACGATCTCTAAAATCCGTTCCATCTTTAGATTTCCATAAGCTAGGATCTCTCGGTGAATAAGCACTACCGGCATATCTCCCCTTTTTATAATCTTCTAAAGTTGCCCCTGAACTCAATACTCCTTTTTCTTGAAGAAATTCAAATTGTTCTCTAGCTAATGTATCGCTATCAATACGCTTAATACCTTCACTATCTGTGAAAACTTCAAAACCATCATCAGCTGTAGCTCCCATATCTTTTGATTGATCTTCAAAACCATCATCAGCCGTGGCTGCAAATTGATCTTGTTGCTCATCGTATTTATCTTTTACCATTTGCTCAGCTAAATCAATCCATCTTCCACCACCTCTAGAAAAGTCTTCTTCTGTAGCACCTGGATTTTCTGACAACCATTTTGATTTTGCTGCGTCTACATATTGTTGAGCCGCATTTCTTAATTCTTTGCTAGACATCTCATATGGATTTGGCAATGCTGAGGCTGCTTGATTTGCTGCAATGTTTGCAGCTTCACTTCCAAGATCACCAGTATCAGATGGTTCCATGTGTCTTCCATACGAGTATTGCCAATCACTATAACTTAACGGATCACCTTTTTCAGCGCCGTGATTAGGTTTCATAATTCTATGTCCTTCTAAATAGTCTTCATAATTTTTTATGCTAAATTGGCTCGCTGGATTACCATCTTTGTCAAAATATTCTGTAGAACCTGTTGTACCTGTGCCTCCTCCGACAATAGATCCTGTGCCACCAAATCCGCCGCCACCTACATTTGAAGCTCCTGTGTTTGGAGTTAATCCTGAACCACCGCCTGATGAACCTGTAGAGCCACCACCTGTATTAGTTCCCATACCTGGAGGGAAGTTACCTGCACCGGTGTAAACATTGCTACCCCCGCTGCTCGTTCCTCCTCCCGAGCTACCTGTTGAGCCGCCTCCTGATGATCCGCCGCCTGAAGAACCGCCTGAGAATCCACCACCTGATGATGTAGTTCCCCCGCCGCTCGTTCCTCCAGTCCCGCCACTCGTTCCAGATGTTCCAGTTCCAGATGTTCCAGTTCCTGTTGTCGTGGTGCTAGTAGCGGGCGTCGAGAATAAATTAGCACCAACACTGCTGGCTCCTCCTCTGTAACCTGCGCCTGTACTAGCTGGAGCTGTTGCTCCTTGTCTTGCAAGGTAGTCTAAATATGATTGTTGTTTTTTCTGTGCAACTTGTTCTGCTGTAAATGGCGAACCACCTACCGCAAGATTTGTTCTAACATCTAATTCTACTTTCTCATCATCTTCGTTTAGTTCTGCTTCTAAGAAAGTATTTAGTTCTGGAAATTTATTTGATGCAAGAAGTTTTCTAAATCTCATTTGTTTATTGTCTTCTTGATCTTTTTGTTTTTGAACGTTTTTAATTTTTATTTTTTCAAACAGGTCTGTTATTTCAGATAGACCGTCTGGTCCTGTTCCCATTGCTTGTTTAGTTCTAGTTGTGTTTTTAACTGTTTCAAGAATTTCATCTGCACCCATACCTTTATCCTGCATAATAAATGCTTCATCAATAGTTGCAGTTACTTCTGCGATTCTTTGTGGGTCGTCATCAATTAAAATATTTTTTAAAAGATCGTCATCAATTTTATTACCATATTTATCTAAAACCATTTTTTGTTGTTCATTTAATTCAAATGGATCAAGACCTAATCTTTTTGCAATAGTATCTCTTTTAATACTCGCTGAAGATCGTTTTGTAATAGCTTCTATTTGTTCTGTAACTCCAGGGAATTTTTTCTCAAGTTCTATATCAACTTCACTAAACACATTTTTAGGACCTTTTGTAATTTTATCGTATGCTTTTCCATAAGCGTCTATAATATCATATTGATCAACTGCATCTTTATCAATACCTGCTTCTTCTAACATGTTATCCACTGCCATATCCGCATCTAATTTTTTATCACCGGATGGATTTAAATTATCTACAGCATCATCAATTGCTTTTTGTAATTTTTTAGAACCACCAAATAATTTTAAAAGTTTTAAACCTGTACCAAAAGCGTAATTTATTCTACCACCCATAGATTTTTTAATTCTAGATACTTCATCAAAAACTCTACTATAAAAATCTAAGGTTTCATCCATATCAATACCTTCGTCCATAGCGTTTGATTTTATTTTTGCAAGTGTAGTTCCAAAGTCGTCTGATCTTGTTCCTAAATACATAATGTTCATAAGTGTATCTTCATCAACACCTTGCTCTATTAAATCATCATACATATTAGATCTAACAACTGCACCCATATCTACATTTTTAAATATACCTTCACTTGCACTTTCAACTAAGTCTGCAACAAATAATTTTTGTTTAGTAGTTTTAGCACCTAACTTATCAATGAAGCCTTTAGCTTTATTTAATTTTCTTGCATTCTCTTCCATAGTGAATGCAGACATTTCTTCTTCAGTTACAAATGGTCTATCTAAATCAGCTTGTCTTTGACTTGGTGATTCTTTTACCATCTTACCTCTTTTGTCCATTCCAGGTTTAAAACTAGCTTCAATAATCTCAGCATCCATAATGCCTTTTGATTTCTTCTCAGGAGATTTTTTAAATACGTTTTTGATCTGTGCATCCAAGAACTCTGTTATTTCACCAAACTCGTTTTTGGCAAAATCCATAGCTTCATCCACGCTTTTAATTGCGCCTTGATCATAAAGGCTTCTTAGGGACTGTAAAAATTTTAATACTGCGTTCATATATTACCAATAATACTCAAATTTCCTTTTAGGTTGTTCATCCTCTTCATAATCTTCAGGGTGTAGTAAAAAGCCTCCCTGTCTAAAACGCATGATAGCTTGTGTCATCGAGTCCACAAGATCGTCATGATCGCCAAAAGGAAAAGCTGCACACTCTTCGATGACTTCCTGCGCAAACTCCTTTTTCTTTGGAGCATATATCATAGCAGATTCAAATAAAGGTGCAACCGAGTTTACTCGAGTATGTTTATCTTGGCCTTTTGATGGAGAGAAGTTAATTACCGGTATCCCCATATTTCTTAGTTCGTATGTTAGAGGCAATCCAGACGCTTTGGATTCAACGATAACTGTCTCAGGCTCCCAGTATTTATATTGCTCTAGAGCCACGCGACGAAGTTCGGGGAACTCGTATCTGTCTTTGAGAGCGTCTAATAATATAATACATTGTGGCCCGTCTTCTTTTGGTTTGAACACACCCCACGTTGTAATAGCACTATAGTCTGCAGTTTCTTTTTTCATAAAAGCTGTATCGTAAGATTGTATGACGTGATCCAAAGGTGGTATGTAATCCTTGTCCCAGTCTTGCCACCATTCTCTTTTGATGATAGCTCCTTCTTCTGATGTTGGATCTTGCATGTACTGCGCATTCCATTTGGTTAGGGGAATACTAGCTTTGACAGATTCTAAATCTTCTATCTTCCAATACTCAGGCCAAACAGGTTTACCTGATGGCATGATCGCTGGAAACTCTACGACTTCCCACTTATCAGCTTTTGGTTCTGATTGAGCAGATAATAATCTGCCGGTCAAATCTTTTTGATTCCATCTTGTCATTACCAAAATAATTGTACCACCTGGCTGTAGACGTTGACGTGGACCAGAAGAATACCATTCATAGGTTCTCTCTAGTGCTTGTGAGTTTAGTGCATCTTGTTCAGTATGTGGGTCATCAATAATTAGAAGGTCAGCACCACGACCTGTGATCGCTGATCCAACACCGGCAGCATAATACTCACCACCTTGTTCTGTTTCCCATTTACCAGCAGCTTGAGAATCTTCTCTTAGTCTGGTGTCAAAGACTTCTTTATACAGAGGGTCATCCATAAGTTGTTTTGCCTTACGACCAAACCTTACAGATAATTCTGTTGTGTTAGTTGATTGAATAATTTTTAATTTAGGATTACGACCTACCATCCACGCTGGAAATAAGAATGATGCAAACTCAGACTTTGTATGTCTAGGCGGCATGTTTATGATTAGTCGTTTTAATTTGCCATCTGCAATTCTATTAAATATATCTGCAATTCGTTTATGGTGTGATCCTTCTATGAAGTCAGGCCAAACGTGTTTAACAAAAGACATGAAGTCTTTTTTTATATTTCCCTTCTTATCCAGTTCTTGGATTTTAAAATATGTCTTAGTAAACTCTTTGGCTACATCAGGTGGTAACTTAGAAGCTATATCTAATATCTTTCCAGGGTCGTTTATATCTATTTTCATTTGAAAAAAATTTTTTATAATTTTTTTGGCATCTTATTTCAGATGTAAAATGAAAATACCATCTATAAATGTACAAATCAAGCTTTACAACCTAAAGTAGTGGGACCCCTTTTTGTAATAAGGGGATTGATTATATAAAAAACGATTTAAGAATTTAAATGTATTGGGACCCCTCGGCCCGTTAGGGCCGAGGGCAGAAAGGTTACGCCCAACGTTTGAGCGCTTGTTTCTTGATTAAGATCGCAGGTCCACTAACCCAGTCATCATAACCAAAAGCATATTTATCTTTTGTAAATGTCTCACGCCATAACTTAGTTGCAGGTTCGTTAAGTTCTAAACCTCTAAGCTTGCCCTCTTCATTTACTATAAGATAGTCACCGTTAGGGAATGAGATGCCCTCAACATACCCACCGACGAAGTCTTGAGCCGTTTTTAGATCCGGCTCATCTTTAACATTGTCTATGATCTTTAGTTCCATAAACCCTCCACAACACCACCGTTTGTGGCTTTGTTTAAAGCTTCCAGGTATTCTGTTTCACTCATCATTAAAAAAGTTGTACAGAATGCATGCTTGTCAGCTTGCAACCCTGGTTGAAGTAAATAGTCAACCGCTTTATCTAAAATGTATTGTCTTTTAGAGCCGCCTGGTTGATATTCTTTTTTTAACGTTTTACTCATATTATTCCTTTCTGTTAATTAGGATTATCCTACACTAGAGTCTGTAGGATTGTCAACAGTCTTTTTAATTATTTCTGTACTTGTCCATGAGTGGTTTCCATATCCGTAGTTATGAGTATGAGTTGTTTTCTTAGGGTCCTCGATTGGCGTTTCTAGTGGCTCGCTACGAGGTTCGAGTGCAATGGCTCTTGACCAATGTTTATTCATAAAGTCATTCCAACAACCCTGACTACAAAAGTGGGACCAGACATTATTCCTATTCCAATTATTTTCTGTAATCTTACGAGTTCTTAAAACTTTATTTCCTTTAGTTCCTCGCACCCTGTCAGTTGTAACTTTTTCATGGCACTCAGGACCATGACACCAATTATAACTCATTTGTCCCCCTTTAAAAGTTTACGCATTTGCTCATACATTTTTTGTAAATCATAGGAGTTTGATTTTTCTACAAACTCAATAATTTCACTTTTCATTTCAACTCGTTCTTCATGAGCCTTTTGTTTATTTTTATCTATTACTTCAAAATGTAATGTTCCTTGTTCAGCCATTTAGTGCCTCACTTTCCATGATGTTGTTGCAGTTCTATAACCATGACTATCTAAATCATAATAAACATAATAAGGTGTTCCATTTTTTGCAACACCATAACGAGATTTTTCGTCATGCTTTCCTTTTCTTGTAATGTGTTTCTTGTGCTTACTTGCGTAGTAAGTGATGTAAAATGTTTTTGTCATTTTTTCCTTTCTGTTGATATGGGAGTATCGCATAGGACACTCCCATAGTCAAGTGTTTAATTAACAGATTGTTGAGATTGTTTAAACATAGCAATTTTCTGTTCTCTAGTCATTTCAACTTTATCTTCCAAAAGACTTGCCAAATTTTCTGGACTATAAACTGATAGAGCCAAACTACTACTTTCGTTTAAGATACTTTCATTTAAAGGCACTCCAAGTTTATCGGCTAGTGCTTTTGCTTGGTCAAAGTATCTGTAAGATTTTAAACCTAATCTTAACTTCTTCATCTTCTCATTGGTGTATTCAAAGATTTTTTCATGTGCCATGATAACATTATCTCTAGCAACATTATAAGTGTTTAAGATTTTATACTCGTTTTCATTAATTGCAAATTGTCTTGTATGACAATAAGAAGTTCCAATGACCCAAAGTTTAAAATCATTTTCCCACTCGGCATTAGGTTTAATTGCTTGACCTTTATCCTCGTTTGAAGAATTACGATAACCTAAAAACTTGTCTATGTTTTCTTCTTGTTCATAGTATCTAGGGTTTCTTCTTTCTTCACTCCAACGATATTTAAAGTCAGCGTCATAACCTTTTGCTTTTATCTCATCACGATAATAAGCATAACCAAAATCACGAACATCATCTAAACTAAAATTGACATCAGCATTTTTATGTTCATCTTGAAGATTACCCTCGTTATCTACTTCTTGATAATTATGTCTAAATCTAAAACAATTATCATGGTATAGGTCGCCACCACTAGAACCATATTTTTTATTCATGGCTCTAATAATTTCAACATCTTCTTCTGGTTGATACTTTCTTACAATAGTTTCAACAACAGATTTCATCTGTTCTCTTATTTGATTGTAAGTTTCTTTTGCCTCATAATATTTTTGCATTACAGGGCTATCTTGTCTTTCCCAATGCGATTGAAATACATCAGCGATAGAATTTCTTTTTTCAGCATTGAGAGTTAGTCTTTTTTCTTTTTGCATTTTTACCTTTCTTGTTAATTAAAATTAAAAAAACTTTTATATTAACTTGACTTTATTGTCAATGAGATTATATAGGATTATATATAAATATTTACCACTATTTATATTGCGTCTGTTTAC
>Ga0255752_10004347_pt1 | contig 14276 bp, 30 predicted proteins | sample 011ome_25_FD_179952 | JGI IMG/M metagenome (GOLD analysis project Ga0255752, IMG submission 179952) | Coastal salt marsh microbial communities from the Groves Creek Marsh, Skidaway Island, Georgia - 011512CT metaG (version 2) | ecosystem: Environmental > Aquatic > Marine > Intertidal zone >...
GGTTGGACCGATGCGGACTGCACGTTCCTTGGAACCTTCGTATAGTGACCCGCACGCAGAACATGAAAAATTGGTGCGCGCACAGGGATAGCGTAAAGAAAGCAGCTTGAGCGCTCATATGTGTCCAATTTGCGCATGGTGGCAAATTGGACAAATTTTACGTGTACCGGGGAGCGCGGTCGATGGGGCGTATACGGTACATACCCTTTGGGTCCCATGTGCAACTCGGGCCGAGAACTGGACTCGGTGATCCTGTAGCATATGCAATACAATTCGATAAATATTTTATCAAGTCATTCAAATAATTAGTAGAAATTTTAAAATAAAATTCAAATCAAAATGATTCTTTATTTTGTTTAACATCGAGGGATATGCGACATAATACTAAGCAAAATACATTCATTAATTAAATTAATCTGTAATATAATTCAATCATTATTCATTTCAATTTGTTTCTAATTGTGTTATGTATTACTGTCACACTGTATCACTAGCACACCATGACCTACATATCACAGTGTTGCAGCACACATATCACACACCACCATACTATACAGTACACCATCACATTCATCCACATATCAACGTAAATATAAATCAAATTGTATTTATTCTGTTGTGTTGTATACATAACCAGGGTCAGATGTTGTTAAGGTTAATTGTTAACTATAACACACAATATATCATAGGTGTATATGCACTGCTCGCCCCCATGTGTGGCCTATGCACCCATACTGTACCCTACATTATGGTTATTTATTAGTAATAATAAACAAACAAATCGTTGTAGAAAATTAACTCTTTTTTAACCAATTCGGCAGCAATGTGTCCACAGTGGTACATCTACACCACTGTGGCACACATGTCCTATGCTACGGGGATACGGGGGAACGTCCTAGCATGGGGCAACACCATGCGTTCAGTGTACTTCAAAGAGTCACCATTATTCGCAAGGTGGTTAATAAGTTGTGCCTGCGCCCCCGTCAAAAGTGGGCTGCTACGGGTCCCGATGGTCACTTTCTTATCAGCGCGTCGATAGGTGAGCAATCGCCAATCCCTCACCATAGGATCAGGAGAAGGGCGGGAAACGATTGCGGAAATGTACCTTGTGCCGAGATAGAGGGGAGTCGCAAGCTCCCAATCGGTATTTCGGAGATAGCGACCGATCCGGGCGGGGGGCGTTACGTTTTTCGATTTCTGGTCCATGATGTGTCCCTTTCTTTTGCTAGGGTTAAAAACCCCTTCTCCCGGATCGGTGATTCCTTAGTTCTTCGTGACCATCTTGCGCCACTGGCGAACCTGCTCATTGCGAGCATGAGCGGCACGCATGTCGAGGGCGTTCTGCTCAGCGACGGTCGTGGCATTCCACGTTGCGGCGGTTTCCTCGGTTGCCTTCGTGATCTGGTTCCAGCGGGCTGCGAAAGCGTTCATGGTCTTAACTCCTGTTTGCTCTGTTGATATATGTAGGATAGCGCAGAGGTCTTAAAAAAGTCTTACCAAAGCGCGCTTCCCGCGTTTTTTTTCTAGGCCAGCTTGAATCCTTCCGGCTCGATTGCGATGACTCGCCCCGTTTCGGTTAGGGCATCAAAGCAACCTGGATAATCGGGGTCTTCCTCGATGAAAACGAGTGCGCCGACATGCGACTCCAGTTCAATAACGCTGTTGAGTCGTGCGACTTCAAAGCGTCGTCCGTTTTCGGTCTCGGTCACGATGAGCATAGTTGTATCTCCGACTAGGGAAGGGTCAGCCCCCGGCACGTTTGGGAGTCCGTGCCGAGGGTGAGGCTTTCGCCTCAGTTGTTCTTGCAGGTGCGGGCCTTGAAGGCTTGCAGATTGGCAGCGGCGGCAAGGTGGCCAGCCGTGGCGCGGTCGTTCAAGGTCATCTGAGAAAGGCTGCGGAGTTCGCGACCACGCTTGGCAGCATCGCGGGCCATGTCCATTTCAATCCGTTCACGGGCAGCGCGGGTCATTTGATCTTCTCCTAGTTCGCTCTGTTGATATAAAGAGGATACCGCAGAGGTCTTAACAGAGTCTTACCAAAGGAGGGCGAGGCGCGTTTTTTTTTCGTCAGTCGATTTTTTTTTCTTGTTCACACTTTCTTAATACATTGCGGCGCATGGTGAGGCATCGGGCAACACCGCCAGCCCGCAGAAATTGGCGTTAAGGGAAATTTTACCTTGCCAGGAAATTTACCTTTCGTTAACCATACAGTAGTTAACGCCCGTTAACCCTAAAAAGTAGGGTTACGAATCTCTATATCAGGGTCCGCCCGTCCCAAAATTTCAACGAGGTGAAAACACTTTCCCCCCGTGGTGTGCCCCTCGCGCTTTAAGGCGAGCACATTCAAAACCTACAAACAACGATCAAGACGCACCGGGACTAGTTGAACAAAACTCCCCGGTGCGTCGTTGTCTGCCCGTATCAGAGCCACGAATGCTTGAGCGCGTACCCTCCCGCCTTGTCGGGTTCACCGTTGCGCGTGCCGTGCGGTCGCGGTGTACCCTTTGGCCAGATAGAAGCGCCGAGCGAGTAGACGGCGGCGAAACCCATATCCATGCCGCAACCTCCCATCCTGATATAGCCTTGATCCGTCGTCGAGTATCCGCACAGATCAGCGGCAAGGTGGTTGATGGTGATCGGCTGTCGCGTCTTGCGGTCAATGACGATCAGCGAAAGATGCCGCATCATGCCGGAGGATGACACATGGCGCAGAATCGTGTAGACGGTGTCACCGGGGCGCACCAACTTCTTGAGGCGTGCGCGACAGTAGACAACGCGGGCCTTTTGCCATTCGGTCTTGCCGACTTGCCGCGCGTCTTTGTGCCACTCGGGGTTTGAGGTCCGAAACGCCTCTCCGTTACTGCCGACCATGTAATAGTCTTTTGCCACTGTGATCTCCTGTGAGTTGTTTCAGGCGTTGATGATGCGATAGAACGCGGCGAGGCACGCGGCGAAAGCGACAAGCTGTCCCATATCCTCGAACATTGTGTGAGTCCTCTGCTCTGTTGACTTAGATAGGATAGCGCAGAGGTATTAATTTTCCGTAAACGACCCCTCCCTATTTTCAAATTTTCGATGGTTCCCTGAACATGGTTAACGAAGTCCGTCGATTCATTAACCCTAATTGTTAAGGTTAACGGGTCCCTGCTTTTGTTCACTATCGGAAGACTCCTAGGGTCAGAAGGTCGGTTGCGTGATAGTCGGCAAAGATGTTGATGCCCAGCGCCGACTTGATGAGATAGGCCCCGACAAGCCCCAGCACGATTGCGAGGGCTTGCAGGTATCGAGTCCGTCGTTCGATGACTCGTGTAATGTCTTCACCGTTGATATAGGCGGTGTAGATTTCTCTTTGCGTTACGAGCATCGCGGAAGACTCCTAGGATGTGCCAAGCGGCAATCATCCATATGATAGCGGTCAAAAGTTGATCTTTCATGAACGTGACTCCTAATAGTGCAGTGTCAACCGCCCCTCTAACCCAAGGGATTGAATCCCGGCAAAGTCCCGATCACGAACGACGTGAATTTTCCCGCCCTTGATCTGCGTTCGGATAGAAATTCCCGCCAGCATTCCCGCACCTTCCTCCATCGCCGTGGCGGTTGTTCTCGTATGCCAGCCGTCACAGTTGAGAGTCAGCGTTCGCTTGATTCGGTCCACGGTCGCCACTGCCGTATGGTGGAGTCGGTATTCCTCGACTCCGTTTCCATAGTTGACGTGGAGTCGGTTGTTCCCGATCTTCGTATGGGTTTCGTGTTGGCCAACGTTTGCCAGCAGTTCGGGGATTGTCTTTTTCTTTGCGTATTGCGTCATCACTCGATTCCCTTCATGTACTCTCCGCGAGTCTTGATACCGCCTGCCGAGTAAGAATGACAGAACTCGAATCCACCGGGATGATCGCCCCAATGGATATTGTTGCATCCGAAGCCTTCCGGCATAGCTTGCCAAACCTCTATTGTATCGCCGGTTAGCACGCGAAGTGCCCCCAGCTCATCCAGATCGAGGAATAAGAAGCCATCCGCCGACAAGTCGCGGGCTAGCGGTGTTAACTTCACATCGACGTATTGTGTGCCGTCGATTCCGTTGATCTCGATTGTCCTTTTCATCGGTCGTACTCCATAGCTCTGGCTGGCTGTACCCCCAGCAGTTGAACACAAGCCTTGCGGGCTTCTGCGGCAGTGCGGAAGGTTGCCCAGACTGAACACATGAACTGCGGTCCCTCCAGATCGACGCGCCACATTTTTCCGGTGTGACGGTAATCAGAATCTTGGTACAGGACCGGAGTCCGCAAGCCCAGCGCGACAAGTTCGCGGCGGGAAGTCCAGACGCCTCCGAAGTGTTCCACCATCTGAACAAAGCGCCCATCGGGAAGGGCCGTATAGTTGTTGATGTTCATCGGTCGTTTTCCTCTGTTGACTTAAACAGGATAGCAGCGAGGTCTTAACAAAACGTAAACAAGCCCCCCCCCTCGAAAAAAAAGTTTGGGTTGTATCTACAACGATACGCCAATAGTTGCGCCTGCGTTAACCTTAACTTTTTACCTTAACGGGCGTTTACATTGGGGGGGGGGGGGGTTGCCCCCGTAACCTCCTATTAACCGGGATCGAAGAATGTTCGACTCTGCCCGTTGAACAGCTCGCAATAGGCAAACTCATCCATCTCGACAGGGAAGCAATAAAAGTCGCGCCACATATCATCCGGGGATGACCCGAACGTTTTGACACGGTGGCGAACTAACCTCGCAGCCCAATCGTTCGCCATGTTCTCATGCGGAAACAGTCCCGAGTAACTACCGTGGAATCCGGCTTCATATACTTTCATCGTTCTACTCCCTCGCCACTTCGCAAATCCACTGCTCGAACTCTGGATAAAGTTCTGACAGCTTGTGCAGATCATGCCGCGCTGCCAGGAACGGAACCGGTTTGCGCCATGTTAGATTCTTGTTCTTATCGTTCCACCATGCAATCGTTTGCAGGCGGTGCCGATAGTCGGGCGAATCCGTCCAGCCGTTCCAATATTCATAGGCGGCGTCCATCTCGCGTTCTGTCAGGTCGTCTTCATCAAGAATCGGATAATCTGCCAGGGCGCAGAGCATTTCTTCTGCGGTGGCTTTTTCTTCATCGGTGGCGGTGGGGAGCATGTACATCGCTTCAACCCAACCGACAGCCCAATGAGAAGCGCCGCAGATCACAACGTTAGGCGAGTCCTTGAAAGTCTTCTGCCACGTTGACCAATTGGATTCCGTCAGCAGGTCCGAGTCGCGGTGATGCCCCGCGATGACCACCGTTCCATGATAGGTGTCGCCCGCATAGTGATCGGGGCGCTGGTATTTGCACCCCGACAGCGCCTTGAAGCCTTCAAAGGCCGCAGAAAACTGCTCATCCGAAAAGTTGTATGGGCCAGACATTTTGGTCACTCCTGATTCTTGTGCTTCTGCTTGCGAGAGTACACCTTGCGAGACTTCACCACGCGATGACGAAAGCAAGCGGACTCCAGGGCGCGGGCAAGAGTGTTGCGGCGTCCCTTCGATGCCTTGACCTTCATGGTGGTCGCTCCTGCTCTGTTGACTTGAACAGGATAGCAGCGAGGTCTTAAGAAAGTGTTACCAACCCGCCGCCTTGTGAAAAATGATTCGGTGCCATGAAATATGGTTAGGATTCTACTAACGGCGTGAAATTTGGTTGCCGCAGCGTTAACCTTAATTATTAGGGTTAATCGAACCCTACCGCCGAAAGTGCCCCGGCATCTCTGCCGAGGCTCCCTTTCAGTTGCAGCGGAAAGCATAAAGGTCGTCATTGATCTCGATAGTCTCGGAGTCGTAGGGCGAAAAGTGATGCCCATACCCGTCAGCGGCGGCATAGGCGCGGGCGATCTCCGCAACATGCCCCTGAGACTCCAGCAACTTGCCAAGCGCCTCGTGTGCCTCAGCCTTCTGAATCGCCTCGATAGCTTCGCGGGGGATTCCCGTGACGTTGGCCAGAAAATCGGCGTGGAAGCACCCGAGAATGTAGAGATCGCCTGACAACTCTTCCTCAAGAATCGAATCGATCTCATCCGCCGCGATGAACCGATAGTTGTATCGGCGATCCGAAACGTCGCTTTCGCCTTCCGCCAACTTTTCCACAACGCCGCGCCAGTCATCGCCGACCAGATCGCGAATCTGCTTGATCTCTGAAAATGTGAATTCCATCTGTGACTCCATCTGTTGACCTTCACAGGATAGCAGCAAGGTCTTAAGAAAGTGTTACCGCGCTGCGAAAGAGTCTCCGTTCGTCGCGCTCACTCCACATGCGTTGACCGAATAGAATGATTTGAAAATCGTGCACAACGTCTCCCGTAAGACGGGGCGACTCTTGCTTCCCGAGCATTTCGAAAGCTTCCCGAGTCGCTGGCGGGCACATGGGCATGACGATTCGATCACAGATCGTCAGATAGAACTTATAAGCGGCTTCAACGTGTGACATGATTCGACTCCTCCGTTGACCTTCAGGATAGCAGCAAGGTCTTAAGGAAGTGTTACCGCAAGTGTTTAACAAAATAGGGCGCTGGATTAACCCTAATTTTTAACGTTAACGGGGTGTGACCAAAAAAAAAGTAGCCCCAGCGGAGAAGGAGGGGACTCCGCTGGGGCGTGGCGCGCTTACGAGGTGTCAACAGAGTCAGCGCGCCTTGGACAATTCCGAATATGGGTTAACGATCATCGAGTCGATAGTGCGAGAGATGTTCTTGCCCTCGACGGTGGCCGATCCCCGAGACGTTGCAAGGCCCAGCGCAGCGAGCGATTGCACGACTTCATCCCAGCGATCCTTGCTCATGCGGAAGTCGTCACGATACCGCTTGCGTCCCGACGAGTTGAACGCTCCGAGACAATAGAGCACTTGCTTTTGTTCGTGTGACAATTCCGGGACGGGCTTGGGGAGAACCGGCGACACGTCAGATTCCCGAGCATAGACGAACGGAGTCGCGGTCTTGCCGCAGAAAGTCCCGGTCTTGATGATGACATGCCGGGGCATGATCTCGGATTCTCCAAGCGCTCCCATGTTCTGAGGCCACGGTCTGAAGTCTTCAACACGGTGAATGACCGGATGATCCAACGAGGCGACATGATAAACGTCGCGAGAACCTTCCGACCATTGCTGCGAACCGATAGTGATTCGATCCGTCAAATGAATCTCAACTTCTTTCGCTCCGACGTGCGCCGCGATGTGGGGTGGGAGCTTCGATGTCTCGACGCGGATTGTGCGCATGTTCGTTGTTCCTCTGTTGACTTGAACACTCTAGCACTCAAGTCCTAACAAAGCGTAAACGCCAGAGACTTTCTTCGAGTTGTATACACAATGCGCGCCAAAGATGCTAACGCGGGTTAACCTTAATAATTAACGTTAACACGCGGTGTATAAAAAAAAAGAAAAGAGGGCGTTAACCCTCTTCTCCGATGTCCTGCCGCACGCATGCTTTCACCTTCTCAGGTAGCGTTGACCATGCGACGCGCTTGCGGCGATTCGAGTCGCGATACCGTGACAGTTCCCAGGGACTCATCTCGCCAGACAAGCCGACTCCTTGCGGACTGCTAGGCGCTTCGCTCATGCCGCGATAGAAAACGAACTTCTGCCCGTGGTACTCATACACCTTCCGCAGAAAGACCGTGTAACGGTCACCGAACTGCGGATTATCGAAGATGTCGGCCACCTCATCAGGGCAATCGGCATCGCGGAAGCGTACGGGGCATCTCTTGACGTTCTGCATCACGCGACCTCCACCGGGATTGTCTTGAAGAGAGTCAACAAAGCCTTAAGGTGTTCGCCGACGCCTTCGTGCTTCTTCATCATGTCGAAAGAATACTTGGCCCCGCGCTGCGCCGTGGTTTTGTCTTCTTCATCGGCGGTGTTAGCCGCCCGGTAGATGTAGGCAAGTCCCTGTTGATCGAACAGCGATTCGAGTGCAGACGCTGCGTCTGTGGCCTGCTTCAGCGAATGCGCGACATCCCCGAGAGCGCGCGCAAGATTCATGTGCGCTTCGACGAATTGGCTTCCGGTTGGCATCTTGTGCATGGTCATATTCCCTCAATAGAGGCCAGTGCATTGGTGCGAACAGGGGCGGTGTAAACTCCCCGCAAAGTTGCGAGGGCATCGGCGGCATCCAGCGTTTGAAAGATACCTAGGGCGGCGTGTCCCGCCCCCTCAATTGTATCGAAGCTCCCGATATACTGAGCTTCCCCCGGATCATCAGCCAGGGCGATCTCAACACGATATCCGCCGAGGATGCTCATAACGGGTCTAATGGTTATAGGCTTCATAGGAAGTGACTCCTCTCTGTTGACCTTCACAGGATAGCACCAAGGTCTTAAGAAAGTGTTACCTCGGAATACCTTTTTCTTCGCGGGCATCGTCGAATCCACGTATGAACGCCGCGCGCAGTTCCTCAGTCATCCCGCTAAGGTCAGGAACGAGTCCCCTCTCTCCGAAATACCTTCCAGATGCATATGCCTGAATCTCTGCCGGTGTCATGCGAACAACTCCTTAAACTCGGGGACAAGTGTAAATGATAAGCCCAGCGCGTAACAGACGTGCCCCGCGTCTTGCATGCGTCCTATCTCGATTCCGTTTGCTGCCAGCGTCCAGCGGATCGCGGTCTGACGATCAGGTGCACCGATCTTGAAAGCCGTTGCGATGCCAGACTCGAAATCTGCCAAGGCTTCCGCTTCTGCTGCTGCGTCTTCTGACAGTACGGAATCCAACTCATCGCGCAACGAATCCCATAAGGATTGCTTCTCGCCTGGAGTCAGATCAGCCCAGCGCGCCATGAACGCAGCGCCGGGACGGAATCCACGCGCACCCTTGTGCAGATCAGAAATCAAGTCGTCAGAATAGTCGTACATGGTTAGCCCCCGTGAACCTTGTTGAATGCTTCTTTGCCCGCTGCTCTGGCGAACTTCGAAGCGTGATATCCGAAACAATGCTCGCACGGAAAATACCCATACGGCGGCAACTCTCCCGTCTGCGTCTTAGCCGAGCGCATACATCCGCGTCGCGCATCGTGGAAAAGCCGCACGCCCCACCGCTTATTGGCGCGAGGGTTGGCGTCGGGATTCCATGCGAAAGTTATTTCCATAACGATCATTCCTCTGTTGACCTTCACAGGATAGCACCAAGGTCTTAAGAAAGTGTTACCACCGAAAGAAAGTTTGAGTTGTATCTACAACCTAGGTGACGGTGCGTTAACCTTAATTATTAGGGTTAACGCCCTACTACCAAGAAAAGGTGAACAGGGCGTTAATCCCTGTCCACCTTCGGGTCAAGGCAGGGGAGCTGCCTTTCTTCCGATAAGGGCGCGATAGTCGGTGAAGAAAGCCTTGGTCAGGGGGCCGTAGGTGCGACGATGATTCGACAGAATGACGCCAACCGGTGCGGCGTTCATCTCAATGTATTCCCGGCCCATGAAAAGGCTGTTGATGAACAGGGGACGCAGAGTGCGGTGAAACCCGACGACGCGATAGGTGGTAGCCTCATCCGCCGTGCAAGTGCGGCAGTGGCGAACAGCCGCCTTGATCTGGCCAAAGTTGGCAATCGGCTCGACGTGCATGATGCCGTTGGGGTGTGTGACGCGCTGAACTTGGAACATGGTGTGGACTCCTCTGTTGACAAGACAAAGGATAACACTGAGGTCTTAAGAAAGTGTTACCAGCGGCAGAAATAGCGAAACCCTCGACTCCGGGGAATCGAGGGCTCGCGTCGTCATCTATCTATCTATAAAGCGTTGCCCGATGCTGGAAACCGGACCATCACGCGGAAGTCAACTCAATTCGAGTCAAGTCAGATTAGATCATGGCGCACCTCCCGCCGAGCACCGGCACGGTTGATCCATTACGCTTCACCACAAGTGCGGCGTTGTTCCAGTCATTCGCCGCGTTGACAAGAAGAATAGTAAACGAGCGGGGGCAAGGTGTCAACGCAAGGGCGAATCGTTGGTAACCAAAGTGTTAACTCTACGGCGGTAGGGGGCGGTTAACCTTAATTTTTAACGGTAACAAAACCTTTACGACTGTCCCACTATGATGCGGTTCCCCAATCTCGCCGATTCTGCGCCTGTTCCTGCGGAGTCGCCCATCGAACATTTCCGGGCTCATAGTCGCCAGAGTTGTCTATACGATCTAACGAGTGTTGCGGTGACGGTTTGTCCCCCACATCTGCGGCGAACTTCCAGAACGAATCCCACCGGGCGCATACCTCGACTCCGCGCGCCCCATAATATTTGAAGTCCCCGTCGTTCGGATTGCGGCATCGGCTCCGCATTTTTATCCATGTACCGTAAAGGGGATGTAAAGAACCGTTTGGCAGTCCCGATTGATGATCTCGGCACTGTTTCGAGGTGCCAGCTATCAGACTCCGTATCTGAACGACTCGTTCATTGCCGCATGAACAGCGTGCAAGCCAATAGTGCGAATGTGAGCGTCCGCGCGGACCTTGGCGCTTGATTCCCATATACCGCAACACCGTCCAATCGTTGAACGTCTGTCCAGTGTAATCGACTTGGCGCGCGGTTAGTTCTCTCGGTTCGATCATGCCAGCACCCTATCACAAGATTCGAGATTCGCATAATGAGATTCGCACTGTACCGATAAGGGGTATTATGGAAAATGTGAAGTCAAACCAAATCAATGGCTTGACTTCACTCCGTTGTCAGATGTTCAGGTCTTTCGCCCAATCCGGGTAGGGGTCGCCCGCGTCGTCATATGCGGCCAGATACTTGGTCACGGTGTCGGGGTACTTATGGTCGATGGTGTCAGTCTCCAGTTCATTCAACTCGACAACGTGAGTCGAGCCGTCGCGAAAAGTGAGGTGCAATTGGCCCCACTTGACGTGTCATTTGTTCAAGCCTCCATATGTGCGCTGCCAGTCAGGACTCGGCGTTCGTGACAGTCCCGCCCGATGTCCAGCAACAGCGAAGCTTCGACGAAGCGGAAACCGTGATGATCTGCGAACCCGGCGACCGTCAAAAAGCTGTTCACATAGTCAAGGTACAGGTCCGCGAGTGAGTCGGGTGTGGGAAGCATGGTCGTTTTCCTCTCAGAACGGAATTTCATCCAGGGGTTGATAGGGCTGAACCGGCCCAATGAAGTCATCCGAATCATCGGCGCAATCGTCGGCCTCCGCCGCCATGATGCGGCGCATTTCCTCTTTGCACCCCTCGTTATACGCAAACTCCCACGCGGCCTCGGATTCGTACCAACGTCCGTCATCGCCTTCCATTTGATTTCACTCCTCTCTGTTGACTTAAACAGGATAGCACCAAGGTCTTAACAAACAGTAAACGTCGAAAAGATTTTTGAGTTGTATCTGCAACTGTAAAGGCGGCGTTAACCTTAATTTTTAACCTTAACGGAACCTTTATAAGTGTCTCGAAGTGAGACACCGGTTTACTCCACCTTAATGAGTCCCGTAAGCGGGCGATTGTCTGTAAACGTCCCGTGGCAGACGCGGAAAGCTACATAGCCGCGCCGCTTGGCGGTATCGTGCGCAGCCTTGATCGCACGGGGGAGTCCGTGCCGACCGTCAAGCGGTAAAACCGAGTCGGAGCCGCAAGCCGGGATGATCCCCGACTTGCCGACGTTCCAATGATAGAACTCCGCGAAACGTTGCGCTTTCATCAGCGGCGAGCCTCCAGGGTTTCTACGACGCCGCGCATACAGTGTGCGACGTACCCGGCACATTCCGCCATATCGGAGGCGACGGTTGCGGGCGAAGTCTCGATTTCGTAGGCGCGGACTCGCTTATTGCCGCGCGGTACCAGCGTGCCCGTGATCTTGTCGCCGCGACGGGTGACAAGGCCGTGGCCGGGGAAACGAGGATCGCGAATCTTGACGGTGTGACCCGACTTTGAGAATTCGACTTGTGCGGTCATTGTGTGACTCCATCTGTTGACTTAAACAGGATAGCAGCGAGGTCTTAACAAACAGTAAACGAGAAGCGGAACAAACAGTGAACATAGAAAAAAGTCTAGGAGGGGAACAAAACGTGAACATGGGACAGTTGTTAACTTCGCGTTAACCTTAATTGTTAACCTTAATAAAGTGTAAACGTCAACTTTGCGTTAACCTTAATAATTAACCCTAATAAGATGTAAACAAATGTCCCGATATGGGACGTTTTCCTCTGTTGACTTAAACAGGATAGCACCAAGGTCTTAACGTCGTCAGTGTTCCGTCTTCGCGTTGTAGCATCACATCGACGAATCCTTCCTCCCGTTCATGATTCGTATACCTTGACTGAAGAAATCGAATAGCCCGCATATAATCAGCGAACGTCGCAATGACTCGCTCCGAATCCGTTCCGGGTTCCTCAACAATCGCATACAATTCTGACGACATGGTAAACACTCCGTAAAGGGTCAGCCCTCCCGGCTGGGGACCGGGAGGGGAGGCGCTGGGCCTCAGTTAGAGTTGCAGGTGCGAGCTTTGAAGGCTTGGAGCTTCGCGGCGGCGTCAAGGTGGCCAGCGGTCGGGCGGTGCGGAGTCACAAGGGAGAGACTCTTAAGGTCGCGTGCACGGGCGGCGGCATCGCGGGCCATATCCATTTCGCGGCGTTCCTGGGCTGCTTTGCTGTAACGGGCCATTGTGTGAATTCCTCTGCTCTGTTGACTTAAACAGGATAGCAGCTAGGTCTTAACAAGGAGTTAAAAATCAGGGGATCATGAAAAAATTCACGGGGTGCCCGGCAAGGTGGAATTCCGCCGCTTTGTCAGCAGGCGTCACGCCCCGGCGATCCTCATTGATCGTCAACATGATCTCCCCGGCGTCCAGTAGGGCGACCAATTCGCGAGCAACGGCGCTCCAAGCGATGCCGCGCGCGTCGGTGACAGCCTTAAGGGTCGCCAGATCGTACCAGCGCCCGCGCGATGCTGCGGTCTTTTCAATGGCGGTTGTTATAGTGTAGTCCATGACGTCTCTCGCTCTGTTGATATGAGTATTATGCGCCAGAGGTCTTAAAAAAGACTTACGAAGCCGAATTTTCTTCCGGGAAAGTTTCGTGCCAGACCTCGATGAGTTGTATATACGATCTTCAGCCATGGTTACGAAAGTATTAACAACCGCTAAAGAGTTTAACGCAGCGTTAACCTTAATTTTTAGGGTTAATGAAACGCCGCTGTTAACCTGACGTTAACCTTAATTTTTAAGGTTAACAAATCTGTTAATATGAACGCTTGTTAATCAAGTTTCTTAACGGGATGTTAATTAAAATTGCGTATACTTGCTAGAATGTCACAGGTATGTCCCTTTGGCAACAGTTAAGCATGTCTTGCGCTGAACGGTGTTCGGCGTAGGGTTTCGTTAACTATGTTTGGTCGCGGTAAGGTTTCGTTAACCCTTAACGCTCCGCTAACTATGTTTGTTAACGGAAAATTAATGGTTAATATAAACCTGTCGTTAACTATGTTTGTTAACGGAAAATTAATAATTAATTTTTAGTAAAGGGGTAGGGGCACAAAGTCCTATATCAGGCCCTTCCGGTCCTAAATTTTTTTGAAATCAATTTCGAATTTGACCGTTTACGCGGGGACAAGATTAAGGTTGAAAATTTACCTTAACGAGGTCGGGCGCGGAGCCGTGCATCAGGCGTTAACCCTACGAATTTACGTTAACGCTGGGGCCGAAAGGGGAGGGAGAAAGACCGATGGAGGTGTTGCTGAGTTGTACGGCACTACTTTTTTCTTACCTACACCCTTTTTTCCTATATATTCCAGTATCTTAGTAAGGTAGAGTTACATGTTACAGTGTGAAGTTGTAATTCCATTCGCTAGAGTAAATGCAGAACGCTTAAACAGAAAAGAAAGTATGCGAAATGGGTCATTCCACAGGGGTCCTAATGAGCCATTTCGCACTTTTGGAGAGAGGTGGAATCGCTCTATAAGGGAATCGAATCGTGCCCCAAAAATTGCAACATCTACATTTCTCAGCGGAAACAACAGCGTAACCTGGAGCACGTTGCAGATATTCCCAGACACACTCCTCGTTAGTGACCCATTTCGCATACATTTATTTTTGCTAATGACCCATTCCGAGCTTTCGCCGCTTTTATGCAGGTATACAGATTAAACACTGTTTAGGTACTTCGGGCTAATGACCCATTCCGAGCTTTTCGAGGCAGATTCGATGACCCATTTCGAATCTTGGTATTTTGCCTCGAAAGTGAGCAGAATGGGTCACTGAGTAGCTAGTCAGTCGGCACTAGGCACAAGACGCTTCAACACGCGCCGAGACGAGGGAGGAGGTCATTTTTCTACCC
>Ga0255752_10004348_pt1 | contig 14276 bp, 25 predicted proteins | sample 011ome_25_FD_179952 | JGI IMG/M metagenome (GOLD analysis project Ga0255752, IMG submission 179952) | Coastal salt marsh microbial communities from the Groves Creek Marsh, Skidaway Island, Georgia - 011512CT metaG (version 2) | ecosystem: Environmental > Aquatic > Marine > Intertidal zone >...
TAAGTGCCTGCTCAGGCAATGCTTCAATGATGTTATCTACTTCTCTAGCATTAGAAACATATCCCTCGTTAATAATAAACTTGGAAAGGTTCAGGAATGCTTGACCAAAACTCTCATTCATAGCAGTGAGTCTCTTGGCATAGAAGGACTCTCTACGAACTAAATGATAAAATCTCTCGTTATACTCTCTGAGCGACATGTCTCTATCAATAAGTTGTTCTCCCTTTATTTATTCAATAAGAGTTCCGTGTCTCCTACGAATCTCACGTAACTCTTCGAAGTTTTTGTTTTTGGTGCCACCGTCATACTCCCAGGCATAACCAGCAGCAATCATCTTTTCATTAATAGAGATAGTATTATCACCAATATACAACCACCCTAAGAGACGACCATACTTACCTACCCCACCCTTGAGTTCAGTACGGATGATAAGATCATCTTCACCTTTAATAGCAGCTTCCAACTCTGCCTTGAGCCAGTTTGTAGCATCAATGCCAAGGACTTTCTCCTCTTTATTTCTCGTTCTTTTCTCAGGTGTATCGACTCCTGCCACTCTAACTCTTTCTTTCTTCTGAAGATCAAAGCCCAGATCGATGGTGACATCAATAGTGTCTCCGTCAACTACTCTATTAATTTTCAAACAACGAAAGTTGTAACAACTCTTCCTGCTGGGGGGTGTCATGATTCCCATCCTTCATCTCCACATATGCTATGTTCATTATGTAGTAGATGTAATAGCTTGTGGCAGCAAGTAATAAGAACACCATGATAAAGATGCTCCAAACAGGATCAGTCGGGTTCATTTTTTTGCTGTTTCATCTTAGTGTATATTGGATTTGTTTTGAGTTCAAGTTTACACATCTCAGTATGTTCATCAACACACTTGCACCAAAGTCTTCTGTATCTCTCTGCCTTCTTTTCATCTTTCAAACCATACTTATAGTTATACCAATTCTTCCATAGTACAGCACAATGATCACTTTTTCTTTGTAGGTGGGGTTCACGATACATTGATTTCATTGCTCTATTCCCAATTCTTTAAGATAATCAATCCACCACTGAGGATCTTTCTTCCTCTTCCAATTGGGAACTGGAAGACCCAACTCAGAATAATGCTCTTCTAAAGCATCATCTATAATCTGTGCGATCTCCATACTCCTCTTCCTCAGCGTCAACGTCCTCATATGGGTTTGCCACATAAGGTCCTCGTTTTCGTAGAGGTTCTTTTCTGACATACTCCTGTTCAGAACTGACGGCAGAAAGCCAGACGGCAAGTTTCATTACTATGTAGATGATTACAATGGGAGTAAAGCAAGCTGCTAGTACTACAGGTTTCATGTTACATTACTTGATACCTTTCATTCTACTCCAATCTTGGTGCATTGCCATCAGGACCCAACTAGCAGATAGACTATCTGGACCTTTCTCCAGTAGTTCTATCTGCCGATTGGTTAGAGTCTTCGACTTCATCTGTCGATACTCTTCTCTCCATGTTTGAGTGTTCTGCTGCATCGATGTATGCTTTTTTTAATTCTTCAATGTCCCACTCAAAGTTTAAATCCTGAGAATGTGTTTGCTTTGACATCTTGTTTGATACCACCTACAACATAAGATTCAACCTCAGTCTCCTGTGGGGCAACCTGTAATCCCTTGGAAGAGATCCAGTGTTGTGTCCAAGGCAGAGGATTATTCTTAGCAGAGATATCATAAATGGGATCTAATCCGATTGCTTTCAATCTACGATTAGCAATCCATTCAACATACTGGCAAAGCAGTTTGTCATTCAAACCAATCATAGAACCTTCTTTGAACAGATACTCTGCCCAACGACGTTCTTGATCCACTGTATTTTTAAATTGTTGATATAACCATGGTTCTTCTTCTTTCATAATCCGTTTCATCTCAGGATCATCACCCTTTCTCCAGTTATTGAGGATGTTCTGAGTAATTACCAGGTGTTGATTCTCATCCCTGGCGATGAGACTAATAATTTTTGCCGATCCTTCCATAAGCTTAAGTTCGCCAAAAGCGAATGAGCAAGCGAAGGAGACATAGAACCTAATTCCTTCCAGGATATTGACTGTGGAAACGGCTCTAAAAAGTTTTCGTTTGAGTTCATACCTTGAGTTGAGTGCTACATCAACCCCCTCTAACGCATGTACCCACTCATTAGAATTATCAAATTGGTGGGCTGCATTAATGAAATCGTCATACGCACTTGTCACAGACGTTGCTCTTTCTAAAATTTGATCATCTTTTAGAATCGTATCAAAGACTTCATTAGTATTGGGGTACACATTCTTAATGATATACGTATAGGAACGACTATGGATCATCTCCATAAATTCCCAGACGTTCATACATGCCTCCAGTTCGGGCAAGGAACAGTATGGCATAAACGCCATACCAGGACCACGACCCTGAACAGAGTCAAGCATGATTTGATATTTTAGATTAGACGTAAAGATATGCTTCTGCTCTGGACGTAACAATTGATAATCAGATCTGTCCTTTTGCAGAGACACCTCTTCTGGTCTCCAAAAATAAGATAACTGCTGTTGAGTTAACTTTTCAAAAATAGGATACTTGTAAGAATCATACCTCTGGATGCCCAAAGGTTTGCCAAAAAACATCGGTTGTTTCTTTACATCAACGTCTTCCGAATTGAAAACCGTCATTGACTTAACAGGTGACTTATTATCCTCTGTGCTTGCCTTAAATTTTACAAGACTCACAATCTTCCTCCGATGAATTTAAAATAGTTTCTAACAAGTTATTCAGTTTTTCCTTGGATTCTTCGTCTACCTCATCTGATTTTAGATCATGTGTGTTTTGGTAATAGCTGGTCTTCCAACCATACTTATATGTAGTCAGAAGATCATTTGCCATGACCGAAACAGGCACCTCATTATCAGGATAATTCTCTGGGTTATAGGACCAGTTCCCAGATATAGCTTGATCGAAGAACTTTTGCATCACGGAGACGACCTTAATATAACCCTCATTAGATTCCATATCCCAGAGAAGGGTGTAGTTATTTTTGAGAGTGTTATATTGGGGAACAACTTGCTTGAGTGGTCCTTTCTTTGATTTTTTAATGGACAGATATCCTCTAGGTGGTTCGATTCCATTGGTGGCATTTGACACAACGGAACTGCTCTCCGATGGCATCTGTGCGGACAGTGTGCTGTGTCGGAGTCCATAGAGTTGGATAGCCGATCTAAGATACTCCCAATCATAGTTTACTCGATGCTCTACAATTTCGTCAACTTCTTTTTTGTATGTATCAATGGGCATCAAGCCTCTAGAATACTTGGTACGATCAAATCCTTCACAAGGTCCTTTCTCTCTGGCAAGTTCACATGAAGATTTCAAGAGACAAAATTGAAAAACTTCTGTCAGGTCATGTACCAATTCGTATGCTTCCTGAGAGTCATATTTGGCACCGTTCTTAGCAAGGTAATGTGCCAATCCAATAAATCCTATTCCCAAAGATCTACGTGCCTTGGTGCTCTTCTCAGCTGCCTCTACGGGATAGTCTTGATAATCAATCAGTTCTTCGAGACCACGAACAGCAAGATCACAGAGTTCTTCTAGATCATCCAACTTGTTGATCTTTCCAACGTTGATGGCAGAGAGAATACACAGAGCAATCTCACCTTTTGAATCATCGATGTGATCAATGGGTTCAGTGGGTAAAGTGATCTCTTGACACAGATTACTCATGTTCACTTTGTCATCAAAGGAACTGTGAGAGTTACAATGGTCGATGTTCATGATATACAAACGACCTGTCTCTGCTCTTTCCTTCAGGAGATCAAGAATGAGTTTTTGAGCTCCGATAGTTTTCCTAGGAACAGAGTCGTCTTGTTCATAGCCCACATAGAGATCATCAAATGAATCAGTACCAAAAGCATCATAGAGTCCCGGAACATCATGCGGTGAGAACAAGCTAATTTCTCCATCCGTAATGAAACGTTCGTAGAAAAGTTTTGAAATCTGGATTGAGTAGTCAAGTTTCCTAACGCGATTGTCCTCGGTTCCCTTATTGTTCTTAAGAACAATGATGTCTTCTATTTCTTGATGCCAGATTGGAAAGTGGACTGTAGCTGATCCACCTCGTATGCCATTTTGAGTGCAGCATCGGACAGTGCTCTCAAATTTTTTGAGGAATGGTACAACACCTGTGTGTTGAACTTCACCGCCTCTGATTTTAGAGTTGATACCACGGATTCTGCCTGCGTTGATGCCGATTCCCGCCCGTTGTGCAACATATTTGCCGATAGCCATATCAGAACTAAAGATGCTATCGAGGGTGTCATCAACATCAACAAGAACACAGCTTGCAAATTGTCGAAGTGGAGTTCTAACTCCCGCCATGATAGGTGTGGGAATGTTGATCTTGTGTTTGGAGATGGCATTGTAGTACCTACGAACGTAATCCAGTCTAGTTTCTTTTGGATACCTGGCAAACAAAGTTGCCGCGATCAAGATATACATGAACTGTGGAGTTTCATATACCTTGCCCGTGCTACGATCTTGTACAAGATACTTGTCAGTAACTTGACGAAGACCAGCATATGTGAACAAGAAATCACGATCATGATCTACAAACGATTGAAGTTTTTCAAATTCTTCTCTCGAATATTGATTGAGAATATCAGCATCATAAATTCCCCTATCTACATTTAGGAGAACATGATCGTACAGATGTGGGCAATCATGCATCCTACCCCAGAGGCTCTTCCTGAGGGCAAACAGAAGAAGTCTAGCGGCAACAAATTGATAGTTTGGATTCTCCAAATCAATCAAGTCAGAAGCAGCACGAATCAAGATCTCTTGAATTTGATCAGTCGTAATACCATCATAGAATTGAATACCAGATTTCATTTCTACTTGAGAAGCAGAAACATTAGACAACCCTTTACATGCCTCATCGACCATCTTGTGCATTTTGTCCAGATCAAGAGACTCAATTCTTCCATCTCTCTTGACTACTTTGATCCCGTTGCTCATACCTTTTTCCACTCAGTAAATTTTAATTTTGCTTGTAACCCAGAATATGTGTTTGATTCTACCAGAGACTGAACATCATGTCCAGCAAGAACCATATCATTGATGTCTTTTTCTTTTATGTTACTTGGCCAGATGACGACTCTTTGCCCTCCTGATATACATTTGCCAATTCGATCGACAATTTCTTTATTACGGGGTTCATTATCATAAACAAAAACAACACTGCTTCCCTCAAGACAACGAACTTCACCGTCACTGCCACACAAAGCCACACTATTGTTGAGGAAAGTGCTGTCAAAGGGTCCTTCGACCACATAGACAGGTAACTTTGTATCGATTTCGTCAAGTCCATAAATTTTTGGTTCATCCTCATCCAACATGATGGTAATGTATTTAATCGAGTTCTTTTTTAAAGATCTACCCTGAAAACCAATTAGGTTTTTGTTTCGATACAAAGGAATTACAACCCTTGATTCTTCAGGAATATTATAACCAAAAGTTTGTTTGTATGTGTTGACAAACTCTTTAAATTTCTCAGCAAAATAAAACTTCTTTGGATCAATCTTTCTATTTTCTAGATACTCTTTGCCAATGTCAACCTCACTACATCGAGGCAAAGATATCTCTGTCTGAAATACAGGTTTCTTGAAATTAAATTCAGGTTCTTCAGCAGCAAAATTCTTACCAGTGAACCCCTCCTTAAACTTCTCCATGGTGTACTGCTTGTGGAGAGTAGTATCAAGATGCTTCAAGAAATTATTGAATGACAAACTTGCTCCACAGTTGTGACACTTGAAGTTGGTGTTATTTTTGACCTGGTAGATGTATCCCCGTGCCTTGTTTTTATTCTTCTTTGAGTCTCCACAAAGAGGACAACGACAGTTGTACAGTCCTGCTTTTACTCTCTTAAATTTTTGAAGTCTTGATGATATAAGACCAACGTATTTCGAATCAATTAGATCCATTCACCAGAGTATTCCCTGGCACTATCATACTCGTTTGTGTTGGAGGTGTCAAGACCTGTTGTAAAAATCTTTGTCCAAAGGGGGAGATCAGTACACTAATAACTGCCAGTGCTCCAGCGATACTCCACATCTTCTTCTCTAAGACTCTCAACCTATCATCAATAAGACGGATATCTCTTTCACATCCTTTCTTGATTATATCAGTTTCTCTCTTTACTTGCTCAGATAATCTGTCCAACTTCTCAAATAAAATTTCGTCTACTCTATCTTGCTTATCTAATTTCTCATTATGGACAGCAAGTAACTTGCCCATTTGAATTGAATTTTCTTGGAGACTATCTACTACTTTCTCTAGTCTCTCAATAATTGCAGTGTTAAGATTTTGATCCATCCCTCGTCATCCACATTTTACGATATCCCTTCCCGTAAATGTATCTTTTCTTTTTGTTTTTTACTGGTGGTTGATCTGGTGGGAGCCCTGCAATAGCACCTCCACTGGCATTGTTGGTAGGAGCACCAGCAAATCCAGCATCTTCATGAAAATATTCAATTATCTTTTGCAGTCTCTTATCCATTAGATTAATTGCAATTGCTCTAAGCAATAATCATCTTGTAAGATATTATCCAAATCAGAACGTGGATGCTCTGGAATTCTATTCAAAAATATTAAAAAACTTTTTGTTGATGACCAAAGTTCTTCGTCAAGTTTAAAGAATAAAAGAGGAACAGCGGCATCTCCAAATACATTAAAAAGAACAATCAGGTGATTGAGAATCAAATGTGTCCTCAACTCACCCGTGTTCTTATATCTTTTCAACAACCTCTTGACGTACTTGATACGCTTCAAGTCGTCTTCAAAGTCTTCCTTCGTGATTGCCTGGGGATTTTCGTAATTTTTAATAGCAAAAAGGAGATAGTTATTATCGTTCAAATCATCAAATCTCATTTAATCAGACATCAGTAGGATAATTAATACCGAATGCACCAGTTTGAATACCAGACATAGCAACCAGAGTTTCTTTCTTGACTCTCAAGTTACCGTGCATATCAATATATGTAGTAACACCGACCCATCCTTGATCTGCTCCTTGATAGGCAACAGAGTTTCCAGAAGTGTCTGTGGAAATACCATAGACGATTCTATCGTATCCACCAGCAAGTGCTTGGAATTCAATCAGAGCACCATCAGCAATCTCAGCAGTGACACCAGATGCTAAGGAAATAACCTTATCGCTAGTGAATGTCAGTTGATCACCTGCACTGATTGCAGAAGAAATTGTGGAAGCAATACTGATTGTAGTAGCACCGATACTAAGGATCGTTGCCGAAACATCAATACCACCAACTTCAACATCAACACTGTCACTAGCAACGACACCAGCGGGAGCAACGACAGGAATCAAATCAGTACCAATACCAGCAGCCTGGTCAGCACTTGCAAGTGCAGTTCCAAGTCCAGCAAACTGAATGACAGATCCATCATTCAGAACACCTTGTCTAGCATGACCACCAACAGTCAGATTCAGACCAGCAACAGATTGGTCAATTGCAATATTGGCAGTACCAATAGCAACAGTTCCATTGACGGTTGCTTCTGCAATCGTTCTGTAAGATGGTTGAGTATCGTGCTTTTGACTATATTGATGATCCAGAACACTAGATTTTGGAAGTTCACTTACACCATACTGTGTGGTGCCTGCACCGATAAGAGCAGGATTCAATCCAGCAGTTGAACCAATTGTAAGAATACGATCACTAGTAATACCGATAACAACGGCATCACCATAATATGTTCCTACACCACCTCTTACACCGAAACGGATAAGTTGTCCAACTGTAATATCAGTCGAAAAGGTTGTACCAGTTCCCGTTACGGTATTACCAGAAAGGCTTACGGTTCCAAAAGTCTGGATGTTATCGTCGTTACCCCAGAGAGCCATGTCTTAACTCGCAATTACGTTTTACCTAAGGATTATTTATAATCAACCAGCTTCACGATTTCTGATTGCAGCAGCAACAGCCTCAAGGAGTTTGTCGTCTGCATCGGTTTTGGTCAGTTTAACTGCCTTACCGAGAATATGCAAACAAATTTCGATAAGTTTTTCACCAAGTTCCGCATCATCGGGAATCTTAGCAATGGCAGCGTCAACAATCTTAGATGCTAATGGAAGTAAAAATGCCAACATGATTTTAAGAGCAGATAGCGCTCCTATTTATTCATCTCACTATTTGCTAGATCGATTATTGTATACACATAATAAGAAACACCTGCCAAGAGAATGATCAACATGATGATCACACTCCAGACAGGTTCGTCAGTAATTATTTTCTCTGGGAAAGTCACTTCTTATTCATCAAACTCTTTTTTAGCATATCCCATCTTAGAACCATAGGGACGACGACCAGATGCTTTGTCCTTGGCACGGATTTCTGCCTGAGCACGGGCAGCTGCAGCACGACCTTCCTTGGTCTTTGGACGACCATACTTATCCCAGGATGCTTCCTTCATCGATCCACGAGTTCTTTCAGCCTTATCATGATCAAAGTTTGGATCCTTCATGGGATCATAATCCTTGAATAATTTAACTTTCTTACCCTTATATTTCTTTGTCACTCTGGCAGCGTATTCTTTAGGTGACTCACCAGGTTCTCTTGCCTCATCAACCTTTTTCTTCTCTAATTTATCAAGTGCTTTTTGATTTGCCTTGATTGCTTTATCATATCCACCACCTGGTTTGCCAACACCACCATGCTTTCCACCAGGTCTACCGAATGGATCTTTCTCTTCTTTAACTTCAGGATTGATGACGACCTTATTCTTTACCTTCTTCTCGGTAATTTCTTTCTCGTCATCAGTGCTCGCAACCGCAGTCGCTGCTTCCTCCTTTAGTTTTTTTTTTCGTTGGATCGCAGCACCAACTGCCTTGCGACGATTCAGGAGATACTTATCTGTCTTGTCATGATCACCGTCATTATCGATGTCCTTATCTTCCTTGCCCACAGCGTCAAGTTTCTCGGACATGAAAACGTTTGCCATCGCACGAAGAGTGATGGTCTCAGAGTTTTCTTGGATAAAGTTATCAGACATTTCTACCAGATCCAGTCTTGTATATGTTTTTATTTATGAGGGATTTAACTTTGTCGTTAGGAGTCAACTTCTCAACGTACTTACGATAAGAATCAGTGCCCACTCCACGTTGGGAAGCGGGAACACCTGCCCTGTCAGTAAATGTTTCTGTGATATCACGAATCCAGGACTTAAACATCAGTCCCTCTTTGGTCACTGCGATGATGTGGTTAGCACCTTTACGAATAACACGACCAATCAAACCAGTATTGAGACTCTCAACAAGAGTTCCTACATTGAATACTTTTTCATTAATATAGTTCTCACGAAGACTCTTCCAATCAAACTTAGGAGCAATCTCCCAAGTCTCTGCCTTAACAGACATACTCTTACGAACAGTATTGAAGAGTTGTTGTGCAAGTTTTGGTTTTGTTCCTGGTGGAAGACCAGCAGCAAATCCTTCTGCGTCACCATCAATTGCTAACTTTCTAAGTTTAGATGCAGACATACCTTCGACGCCTTCAGCATCGGGGTCCCGCTCTCCTGCAGAGATGACGTTAATCTCATCAAAATTATAGAGTTGCCCGTTGTACTTATTTGCGAGGGTCTCAAACTCTTTCTGTCTATCAGCACCAACCACGATGTTGACACTGGCAAATCCTTCGACATCTGCTTGCTTCAATGCATCAAGAATAGTTTTAATGCTAGCATCAAATACAATGTTGTTAGCATGATCAGGGAACAACTTCTTCATGAACTCTACTTTGGTCTGAGAGTCCAGAGGATTTTTCTTTGCGTCCTGAGAGTGAGAGGGATAAACGTAGTACTGTTCACCATCAGCAGTATCTGCAATGGTGTCTAGAAGTTTTGCGTGTCCAGCAGTTGGAGGATTGAAACGACCGAAACCAAGAGTGACTACTCCTCTTGTCTTTTCGACTTCCTGTTCAGGTTCGGCTTCTGGTGCAGCTTGTTGCGCTCCCGCATCATCTCCAACAGGGGGTTCGGCTGGGAGTGCTTGCCTTGCTGCTGCTCCTGGTTTATCAGGATCTGTTCCAGTAGAGGGTCTCCTTCCACTGGTGAAAACCAATTTGCCATCGACTGTCCTTGCAACTATTTTACCATTAGTGTTTACCCAACCACCATGACCATCACCAGTGAGACCTAACCTCTTGGCTTCTCTGGCAGCTTGAGTGACACTTTCAGATAGAAATCTAGAAAAACTTTTCATTTATCCCAGGACTTCACAAGAGTAACATTGGCACGACGGAACTTATCGTCTACTAGTTTGTAAGCACGGTCATTAACAACAACATAACCCTCAGGATCACTGTGAACGAATCCACGATCAGTCTTCATGAAAGTGTCAATGGTGCGAACTTTATTCAGTTGATTTATGATGAGTTTCTTTACAGCACGAATATTGATGTAGGATGCTACCGTGAAATAGATAGCGTTCTCATTTGCTGCGATGAACTTGAGTCCATCAGTTTTCATCTGTAAATATTTAGCCTTTGCAGCACTGGACTTCTTAGACAGCATCTCCTCGTTCATGCGGGCAGCAAAGAAACGGGCAAAGTCAGCAGCAACTCCACGAGTATTGACAAGTGCCTTACCCTTACGGACTTCTTTGTTGAAGAACTGTTTGAACATAACAGACATGACGAAACGAGATTCACCAGTCTGACCCAGAAGATCAAGGAAAGAAGATGCCTGCTTGAGAGAACCGATAGTGCGGTTGATCTGACACATGAACTTCCTAGATTCACCAGGAGTAAAGCGAGAAATACCAGAAGCATCAGTGAAGTTGGCACTAGCAACAAACACATTCCTAGTGCTGGTAATCATAGGTGCTTCGTATGCGACTTGAGCAGTCTGGATAGAAGGACCAGCATAGGTAGTGTGGAACACAATACCCATCTTTGCAGTCAGAACTTGCTTGGCAAGCGGTGAAGAAAGAGGAACAGAGTATGTAACTGTATTGGGAGTGAAGGTAACAACCTTGCCCTTACGAGTCAGTCCCAGTTGCAGATCATTAGTATAAAGAAGGTCACCCTGAACAATACCACTAATGTTCAGTTGTGGGAGATATGCAAGACATGTCTTGAGTTTCTCTGCAAGAGCACCCTTGTACCAACCATCAATGTCAGCATCGGAGAAGCAGACCTTGGGATTGGTCTTGTTGAACACAGACTTGGTGCCGACAAAGAACTTGCCAGTCTGGGGGTCAGTGCCGCAAACAACAGCGGGAGCACCGTCCCACTTGGTGGTGATACCAAGATTACTCTGCTTACCAGACAGGAAACTACCAGCATCCTGAAGAACTTTGATCACATCCATGCCACCGTCACTGCCACGGTTCAGGATCTCGTCTTCCAGGTGTTCGAGGTGTGTGTTTTTCATACCCATATTATACAGTGTATTCTGCTGGAGTAGGGAGGGAGTGGACACTTTCTTAACTGGTTAGAGAAGTCGATCAATATCTATAGCGTTCTCTCTATATGATCTTGGATAGATGGCAGTTCTAGTTTCTGGAACTGGACCACCAGGAGTTTGTGTTGGTCTCCTCCCCCTATAAGTGGTAATGAGAACTGCTCTGTATCCACTAGCATCGTTCATAAAATCACGAGTATCTCCATTAAGAGACATGTGACCAGAAAATCCCAATTTGAAAGATAAGTCACCACTCTCCTCATCAACTAATGGTTTAAAAACAAACTGTCCTTGTCCAATTAAATGAACATTATCTGGTCCTTTTGCTCCACCATAATCAGGACCATACACTGATTCATTCACTAATCTTGAATCTTTAATCTTGTGCATCACTGCCTGGTTTAATCTACCATTTGATAAGAATGGATTATTAGGAATGGTTCTAGGACCTATACCGTCTTGATATAATCTGTACAACTTATTCAAATAAGTTTGAACTTCTGGATGATTATAAATCTGAGAGGCATCATCAGCACCTCCAGCTTTTGTAGACACACCACCATATTGTCCAAATGCTTTTGGACCATTCCCATCTTTATGGGATATGAAAAGAATTTTTTTGCCTAGAGCATTTTTTAAAACAAAATCACTCTTTGCTTCTCTACCGTGAATTCTATTTGGAACTTTCTCAACATCCGTTATCCCAAGGAAGAAACCGACACCAGGAATATCTAAAGAAATCCCAGATCTTGATCCTCTACCAAGACCAGATACATATTCGAGGTCATTGATTTTTTGTTTTGTTAAATCTAATGTTCTCTGCTCGGCATCAGCACCACCTCTACGAGTAGGTTTACCAATCTCACTTAATTTAACATATCCAGTTATTGATCCAGATTTAATTCTGGCATATTTACTTTGCCCAACTGAGCTAACTACTTTCGTCTGTATTTTAATCAAATCACCTTTGCTCAAATATCCAGATATAGGATGATTTGCTGGAACTCTTGTCGATGGTGGAACTGTACTATACACTGTAGCATTTTTATCCATCGGATAATTAGTGGTATTCCAAGCAGTATTCAATTTGACATACTTGTCCCAATTAGAAACACCACCAGAGGAACTACCAGACAGGGAAGCCATGAATAAGAGGGACTATTCTTCCCTCTTATTTAGAGCAAATTATCAGTATTGTATATGGGATTTTCATTTACTACTGCTTGAATCATTTTGGAATGTTCATCTACACACTTACCCCAGAGTTCTCTATATTCTTTTGCTTTTTCTTCATCTTTCAAACCAAACTTATAGTTATACCATTCTCTCCAAAGCGCAGCACACTTATCACTTTTTTTCTGTAGGTGTGGTTCCCTGTACATTGGAAAGATATTCCTTTTCTGATTGATAAGGATGCTTTTGTTTTGTCCAGATTTCATATCCTTCTATGGTATCAAGTATTAACCACTGGTCCACACGGTAACAATACTTCCAGTTGACGGGTTGAATACAATTCATCACGACAACTTGGAAGAATGCTACCACATGAATCCAGACAGTATACATTACTCTTCGTCATCTAGAAAATTTCCAAACAACCCACTGCTACCAGGTTCATGATTCTCTAGTTTATCTAGAATATCATCAGCATGTTGCATGGATGCAATCTGTTTGATCATCTCTGCAATTGCACTACAGACCATTGGACGTTCTTGCCTAGCAGCAAAGGACAGAGCATTTCTCAGATGAGATTCTGCTTCTTCTAAACTAAATTTTACTGAATCAGACAGTGCCATCAGTTACTTCCTCCAGATGTTTTTCGATAGATTCTATCACTTCACGGACAACAACAATCCGATCAGGCACACACTTTGGATCTTGTGTGAATCCTTTCTGTGTCTCCACCAACGCTTCATGAACCAAGAAGGCTTGAATGGGTGAAAGTTCTAAGTTGAATGTAGTCATTTGCTATAAGTGTCGTAACCTAATTTATCATCGATTTTCTTTTGGTCTCTAGCATCATCGACCAGTTTAACTTTGTAAATGGTTTTACGAGCAAACTTTTGATCGAGTTTTAGTTTACCAAAATACAATGCTGCGATCCAAACGGTGAAAAGAAACCCGTCAAACCAGGTCATTGTGTTCCATGCTTCTACTGCTGCATCCATTAGAAATTTTCCTCCTTTGCTATTTCTTTATCCACTAGGGTAATTAATTTTCTCACTCTGAGAACTTGTTCATCCTCAAAAAATCTAGGGTGGTTTGCTGTAAAATGATAAAGAGCCCACCTCAAATCAATGAGTTGGTCTTTAGTTAATTTCACACATCCCCCTCCTTACGATTTTCAGAATAGTGAGCATCAAACTCACCACCAGGATATCGTGCTTTGAGTTTATCAATATTCATCTGCACGATTTCATCAAGGGAGATATCAAGACCCATACACGCTTGCATAACATACCACATGATGTCACCCAGTTCACGTTTCAGATGAAACAGGTTGTCTTCATTAACAGGTTTGCCTTGAAAAATAATTTTCTTAATGATTTCAGTAAACTCACCTGCCTCAGCGCACATACCTACAGAAGCAGTAAGCAGTCGCTCGACAGGAAAGTTATTTTTTTCAATGAGATCAACGACTCTTTTACCGAAATCGTAACTGTCTTTACTTTCTCTTGACGTGACAGCATCGACAAACTCTTTGTACTTCTCGTAATCAATCATGATAATTGGGAATAAATGGTTCTTGTTGGGAATCGGGCAAGTATTTTTCTTGTTTTGGTTCTGCAAGATCGGGG
>Ga0255752_10004352_pt1 | contig 14272 bp, 10 predicted proteins | sample 011ome_25_FD_179952 | JGI IMG/M metagenome (GOLD analysis project Ga0255752, IMG submission 179952) | Coastal salt marsh microbial communities from the Groves Creek Marsh, Skidaway Island, Georgia - 011512CT metaG (version 2) | ecosystem: Environmental > Aquatic > Marine > Intertidal zone >...
TTAATATTACTCTTCTAATTAAGAATGTCAACACCTTTACATGAAAAAAGTTAAATTAATTTAAATGGTTAAAATTTTAGTTATGATTATTTGATGAAATCATTTTTACCTAAACAAGATCCATTAAAAAATTACATTACTAAATCTAGATCATTAAGCAAACTTGAAGAAATAGCATCTGAATTACCTAAACTTCTTTTAACAGGCAATATACAAACACTGATTGACTCATTACCAACAAATGCTCTCTCCATTAATCCAATATTAAAAAATAAAAATAAAAGAGAGATTAATCTAGCAATGGTTCATCTTAGCTTTATAGCGCATGCGTATATATGGGGCGGGAAAAAACCAAGCAAGGTACTACCAGAAGTCATTGCAAGACCTTGGGTTAAGTTATCAGAGATTTTAGGTAGGCCTCCAATTTTAAGTTATGCAAGCTACTGTCTGCATAATTGGTACAGGATTGATAGAAAAAAAGAAATTTCATTAGAGAATGTTGCATTGATAACTAATTTTTTAGGTGGTGTTGATGAAGATTGGTTTGTGACGATTCATGTATGCATTGAGAATGCTGCTAAAGACGCAATAACAGCTACTTGTGAGATCTCTAAGTTGAAATCTAATAAAGATAAAAAATTAGAATATGGGTTAAAGAGAATTATTAAATCTCTGAGAGATGTAAATAATATTTTTTCTCGCATGCCTGAAAAATGTGATCCGTATGTTTATTATCATCGAGTTAGGCCATTTATATTTGGTACAAAAGACAATCCGGATCTTAAAAAGGGTCTTATATACCAAAATGAATTTAATAATAAGCCTCAATTTTTTAGAGGTGAGACAGGTGCGCAGAGCAGTATTATGCCTCTTTTAGATGGAGCTCTAGGGATATACCATACAAAAGATCACTTGAGGCATTACTTAAATGAGATGCGAGACTATATGCCACCTGAACATAGAGCAATGATAGAGCAAGTTGAAGAAATTTCTAATGCAAAAACACTTATTGATGGCTCAAAGAGTTTAACGAATAACTACAATAAATGTCTTGAGGAAATAAGGAAGTTTAGAGCCCTTCATTTAGAATTTGCTGCATCATATATTCATAAGCAATCACAGATAAAAAACCCATTTGGCACAGGTGGTTCAACAATTAAGGGTACTGGAGGAACTCCATTTATGAAGTACCTAAAAAAACACAGAGATGAAACTCAGAAACAAAAAAAATAGATCTAGATACCTTCTACAACACTAAAGAATCTAGTTGAAGAATTTTTTGTAAAATCTAAAGCTTGCTGATATTCATCTGAGTTATAGCATGTGTAAGCTGCATCATATGATGGAAATTCAACTAGAACAGTCCTCTCTAAACCTTCACCCTCAACTTCTGTTTGATCTCCACCTCTAATTAGAAATGCACCATTATATTTTTTAACAATATCTCCAGCCAAAGAAACATACTTAGCGTATTCCTCAACATCAGATATGTGGGCTCTGACTACCCAGTACCCTTTCTTCATTTACTTCTTAATACTTAATCTTGTTTCGTGAAGAATAGGTTCTGTATACCCGCTAGGCTGAATCCTGCCTTTAATTGCTAGATCACACGAAGCTTTAAAAGCTAAGCCATTAAAATCAGGTGACATATTAATGTATGCTTCATCACCATTATTTTGACCATCCACAATAGCTGCCATCTTTTTCATAGCAGCTACAACCTGATCTTCATCAATAAGACCATGATGCAACCAATTAGCTATATGCTGACTTGAAATACGGCATGTAGCTCTATCTTCCATCAGACCTACATCATTGATGTCAGGAACCTTTGAGCAGCCAACACCTTGGTCAACCCACCTAACAACATAGCCTAGAATTCCCTGGCAATTATTTTCTAATTCAGATTGTATTAACTCTTGTGACATTTCACTAGGATTTGGATGAACTGGAATATCCAATATTTTATTTAAGTCAGCTTTATCTCTCTCTTTAATTTTAGTCTGTTCATCAGAAACTAAAATTTGATGATAGTGCATTGCATGAATAGATGCTGCGGTTGGGGATGGCACCCAAGCACAATTAGCACCTGCTTTTGGATGAACAGTCTTGGCCTTATACATTTCAAGCATCTCATCCGGCATTGGCCACATACCCTTGCCTATCTGAGCTTTGCCCTGAAATCCTGTTTCAAGACCAATATCTACATTCCAATCTTCATATGAGGCGATCCAATGATGTAGCTTTATATCCCCCTTAGGTAACATTGGACCAGCTTCCATGCTTGTATGAATTTCATCACCAGTTCTATCTAGGAAGCCTGTGTTTATAAATATCACTCTGTCTTTTGCAACCTCTATGCACTCTTTAAGATTAACAGTTGTTCTTCTCTCTTCATCCATAATCCCAATCTTTACTGTATTTGGTTCAAGATTTAAAGCCTCTTCAACAGCTGCAAATAAATCGCATGTGAATTGAACTTCTTCGGGGCCATGCATTTTTGGTTTAACAATATATACACTTCCTGTTCTTGAGTTTTGATAATTGCCATTATTTGAAAGATCATGCTTTGCTATACACACTGTAAACATTGCATCCATTATTCCTTCAGGAACTTCACTTCCATTTGAATCTAAAACACCAGGATTTGTCATGAGATGACCAACATTTCTTACAAGCATCATACTTCTGCCTGGAAGGATTAATTTTTCACCTGTTTTAGAAATATAGTCTCTGTCAGGATTAAGTTTTCTTGTCAGGGATGATCCATTTTTCATAAATGTATCAGATAGATCACCTTTCATTAATCCAAGCCAATTTCTATAAACCAAAGCCTTATCCTGACCATCAACAGCAGCAACTGAATCTTCACAATCCTGTATCGTGGTTATAGCAGATTCTATATAAATATCTTTAATACCAGCTAAATCTGTTTCGCCAACAGGATGAGATCTATCAATTTGAATTTCAAAATGAAGGTTATTGTTTTGAAAAAGCAGATCGATAGAATCATTACCATTGTCCCTGTAACCAATATACTTCTCTTTATCTATTAAAGAAGATGTCGAGCCATCAGATAGTTTTGCAACAATATTATGATCAATAAATTCAAAACCTATTACATGGTTATATGATCCATTTTCAAGAGGGATTGTCTCATCAAGAAAATTTTTAGCGAATTCAATAACCTTATCCCCTCGAACAGGATTATATCCACCCTCTCTTTGGGCACCATTATCCTCAGAAATCATATCAGTACCATAAAGGGCATCATACAAACTACCCCATCTTGCATTAGCAGCATTAAGAGCAAATCTAGCATTCATAACAGGCACAACTAACTGTGGCCCAGCGATGGTTTTGATTTCAGGGTCTACTTTAGAAGTTGAAATGGTGAAATCATTACTTCTGGGAGCTATATAACCAATCTCTTCTAAAAAAGATCTGTATTCTCCATGATTATGCGGAGCACCCTTTCGTTCAAGATGCCAAACATCAATTTGTTTTTGGATATCTTCTCTTTTTTCAAGCAATAATCTATTTGTAGGTGAGAATTTATCTATTATTTTCTCAAAGTCATGCCAAAACTTTTCTGCGTTAATATCTAATCCCGGCAAGATTTCATCTTCCAAAACAGATTTAATGTCATTTGAAATTGATAACCCGTGTTTTAAATCAGATGCCTTGTCTTGATTTGAATTAGAGGGGTTGCTGTTGAATAAAAAACTTTTAATTTTATTTAATATGCTCATCTAAAAATTATATAACAGAATTAAGGTCTAAATAACTTCATCGGGATTGTAGTCCCATATTCTTTGTATTCTCTTATCTGTATATTTATTTGATAGCTTCATTAAAAAATTTCTTCCCTTAATAAGCAAGGGATTGGATAAATGGTATAGCTTGCCCTGATTCTCAGATATTTGTTTTATAAATTTTATTCTTGAAAGCCTTATTTTTTGGTAATTGGATTGGGCCACTTCAATATTATTAATATTCTTTGCGAGCAACTTTCCAAAAATATATGCATCTTCAAGAGCCATGCAACCGCCCTGACCTAGGAATGGAACAATTGGGTGAGCTGCATCACCAAGCAATGTTATTCCATCTCTAATTAATGTTTTAATTTGAGGTCTGGTGTAAATACCCCATTTGTATAACTGGTCAGCCTGAGATAAATCAGTAATTAGATCAGACGGATGCATTGATAAATCATTTGCCATATCTTCTATACTTCCCTTTGCTTTCCATTGTTCTTTATATTTATTGTTTGTCTTAACTACGCCAACAAAACTTATTACATCGTCATTAATTGGATACCTAACAACATGTGATGATCTAGCAAGATTAATTCTTATGGAGTTGTTATTATTTTTAATAAAGCCGCGCCATGCTGAATAACCGCTGTAAATTGGATCTATATTAGTCCCAGAAAAGATATTTCTACATTTTGATTTAATGCCATCGCAAGCAGCAATATGGAGAACTTTATAGGTGAAATTATTTTTAAAATGAATAGCTCTATTGGGAATATCAATATCTTCAAGCTCATGATTAAAATAAATACTCCCGCCTAAAGAGAGATACTCATTTAAAAGAACTTTATACAAACTCTCTCTCGATGTTGTTCTTACTCTAGAATCTGCAGAATATACACATTCATTATATGAATATATCTCTGAAGTTAATCCTAGCTTTGATGAGTGGTTTAAGACCTCTTCCAATCCAAGGCTTTTAAAAACCCTTAATCCATTAGGGGATATTGAAATACCTGCTCCATGTGAGCCTAGTTCATTGTTTTTCTCAAAAATAATTGAGCTATGGCCTTCTTTTGCTAGAGTGCAGCCTAGAGCAAGTCCAGAAATTCCTGCACCAATAATTCCAATATGGTCTGAAAAATCATTCATGTTCACTATTATGCATTACTAAAAAAAAGGAGGTTAAAAAAACCTCCTTTAATTAAAATAACGTCAGTATTATTTTACAGGAATTACTCCAAAGGTTCTCTCGTTAGCACAAGAGCCGCCAAGAGCTTGCAATGCCTGAAGTTCAGGCATATCTTCTGAGTTTTCCCAAAAGTTTACCCAGTTTTTACCATAGTCAGCTATAGTTGATGTGAATACTGCTTGAACAAAATCATAATCCCATTCAGATCTAGTTCCTGCTCCTGGCCATATTAATTTTCTACCAGCAACATCTCCTAACTTTTTAGCTGCTTCTGCATAAGCAAAGTAAGCATCATAGAAATCAGCCATTTTTACATCCTCTCCTAATTTGCAGTCTGAATATACTACATATCCTGCATTGCCATCTGGAGTCTCTGAAACAGTTCGCTGCCATGTATCAATTACTTGATTGTTGTTAACAGGCAATTTTTTTAGTAAAGCATTGCCATTTGTGAACCAATAATCATTTCCTTTGTATTGCTCTTCAGGATTTGGCGTTATTCCAAGCCAAATAAAGTCAACGCTGTTAAGATTATTTCCATACATTGGTACAAGCATACTTGCTCTATACTCTTTGAAAGCTTCACCAGCATCGCCTTTTGAAGCCCATTTAGCCCACTCTTTTGACCAACGCATCATGTCATCCATATCCTTGCCTTCTTTAAAAGTAGAAATATAGTACTCAGCCTTATTAGGTTCGTATTTAGGTTTATCTTCAACATGATCATCTGCAATTACTGCAAATGAAAAAGTTAAACATAGAGTTAATAGTTTTCTCATTTTTTCTCTCCCATTAATAAAAAGAATTACATAAAATTAATATAACAGAAATATTAAATAAGGAAAAAATGAAAATATCTAAAAAAGATACATAAAAAAAGAGCGCATAAAGCGCCCTTTTTTTCTTAGACTTTAAGACTATCTCATTATTAAACCAACATAAGAATTAGCATTTGAGCATGAAAAGCCTTTAAGATTTTGTGCAGCCTCTGACTCAGCTATCTTTTCCCAAAATAATTCGGCATTCTCTCCCATTGAGCTAATTGATGCGGTATACATAAGCCTTACAAAATCCTTACCATCAGGCAATGAATGACCTGCAGTAGGGACTATCATTTTTCTTCCTACTGTATCACCAACTGATTGAGCATACTTAGCCATATCAACATAAGCATCATAAACCTGTCTCATGTTGTACCCTTCTTCTAATTCACATGTTGAATATATAGCGTATGCAGAATCTCCGGGACCCATTGTAGATGGTTGTGAAATATTCCATTGCCATGTGTTAACAACTTGAGTATTAGTGATAGGAAGCTTTTTCATAAGTTCAGCGCCTCCTCCAGTTACCCATGTCTCAAGACCTAAAAACTGCTCAGACTGAGATGGAAATGTATTAACCCACATAACATCATGAGTTGTTAGATCATTATGAAAGTATGGGGTAAGAATTGATACAGTCATATTTTCGTAAACTGAGCCTTTGCTTTCAGCGAATTCTGCAAAATCACCATACCAATCAACGAGGTCTTCAAGGTCTTTACCTTTATTGAATGATCCAATGTAATATTCTGCTGGATTATCTGATTCACTTGGATCATATTTGTATTGCTCTGCATCTTGAGCAAAAGAACTGATGCTAAATAACATCATAAATGCAATTAATCTTGTCATTAAACTCTCCCTGTTTAAAAAATTAGTTATCAATAAATAATACAACTAAAAATCAAAGATTGAATTAATTTTTATGTACAAAAATTATATTTATTCTATAAGACCGTAAATATTGTACTTTGATAAAAATCTCCAGATATCCAATGAAGCAGATATGCTATGAGAGTCCATTGATGGCCAAAAATGTCCCATAGTGCTATGAAGTATAAGATCCACCTGAGTGTTGTTTAAGCAATTCTCATAACTCCAATATTCAATTGAATAGCTTTCTTCAAAAAAATCAGCAACGGCAACAATTGGCTCAGTATCACAAGCATTGAATGTTGACCAATAATTCAAGCTATCAGGGATGCTCTCCATACCAAGAGCAGAATTACCAGCATAAGGAACTGTCAGATCAGCAGCTCCATGTATTTGGAGAACAGGTGTTGGGTGATTTGGATTGCAATTTTCAAAAGTTTGTTTTGACATTGAGCCAGTTACTGAGGCTATGGCCGCAATCTTGGAGCCAAGATTACATGCCAAGTGATAACTCATAAAACCACCATTAGACATGCCAGTTGAATAAATTCTTTCTTGATCAATATTATATTCACCAGAAACCCAATCTATTATGGTATTAATAAAATCGACATCATCAACATCACTACCCACGGTCCACCCTCCTGAATTCCAATGAGAGGAAGCAGATGAGAGTACAGTTTCAAATGGTGAGCCTTGTGGGAAAATGGCTATAAAGTTGTTTTCATCAGCAATAGATTGGAAATTTGAATATCCCATAATTCTTTCAGCACTACTTCCAAATCCATGCAGAGCAAAGAGCAATGGTATTTTATCCTGCTGTCCGATATTACTAGGAGCATGAATATAGAAAGATCTTTCAAGACCATTGTGCTCAAAATTACAAACATTAGTATTCAATGCTTTTGTGCAACTTATGAGTGAATTAGGTGGAGAAGTTATAGATCTGTCATCACCTGAATCTGAGTCTGATGATGAGCCAGCACCGCAAGAAATCAATAGAAATAATAACGGTATAAATCTAAACTTCATAAGAGAATTATGACATATAAAAAGAAAGATTTTTAAGAAATTGGTGCGGTACGCCGGTCTCGAACCGGCGGCCTTCTGCTTGGCAAGCAGACGCTCTACCAACTGAGCTAGTACCGCAATTAAGGATGTGTAATATAACCTTTAATCTTAAAGCTTTCAACAACAATTAAAGGACTAAAATTAGTGATATTGATTATAAATATTTATTTTTTTGCTAAAGGCTCAACAAGAGAAATTTCATTAATATCATACAAACCAAATGGATCTTGGGAAGCTAATACAACGTAAGAAGCATCAAGGCCAAGAGGTATAACAGCATTTATATCTTGATTATCAATATAGGTACCAAAATCCTTACTTTCTTCATGATCAATATGCTGTGCATGAATGTAAAAAGGATTGCCTAATCCAATCACGGCAACTTCAGTCTTGTTTTTATCTAAAACTCTTAAAACAAACTCGTCTCTTTTATTAAAAGCTTTATATTTGGTTATGACATTATAATTTGGTTTTTTTATAACAGATCTTTTTAAAGATAGGCCGTCTTTACTTCCATTAAGAGTTAAAACTAAAGCATCTCCATTTTCAATTTTTGAAAGTTTTGTTAGATCTATATTCTTTTCTAGGACATCACTTGCGAAAAGTGAAAGTGAAAATATACCAACAAACGAAATTTTAATTATTTTTACCATCTTGCCCAATTTACTCCCCATGAACCACCAACTGGCCCATACATATATCCATATTGATACTCTTCCCTAACCGCATCAACCGGATCTCTTGTTGAATTTCCATTTTCATCAATCCAATACCAATCAGATTGCATTAAGCCCCTATAAAAATCCCATTTATCTAATGGGTCATCCTCGGCAATAATAGTTCCTGAAAGATCAACACCCTTGTATGTATAAATCTGTATACTGTTATCAGACGGCCTGTTAAAAGTCACCGACAATTGATTCTCTTTTGAGGTATCTTCAACACCATTAACAAACCACTTAACTGTAACCTTTTCTGGATTGTATTGAACATCCAAGCTTATACGCCAGCCTGTTACCTGCCCTTGATCATTAGTAATCGTTGAAGCATTACCAGGATCATAAAAGCCTTGATTTTGTAATGAACCTACGGCGAAACCTTCGGAATTAACAGCTCCATAGCCACCGCTTGAGCACGAATCCATAATATTGCAGTAATTAGGTCTATAGTTGTCATATAAACCATAGTAGTTACCCTCAAAATGACCAACTTTATTACATTCAGGATTTTTTCTTATAAAATTACCACTTTCATCCCATTCATTTGCAAAACAGCCACAGTCCTCAACAACAATACCTTGATCGTCTCTATCCGCAATAGTTCCATCGGCGTAGTTATAACAAACCAGAATATCCCTACCAAGAATATTGAAATTATCCTCAAAGTGATGGTTCCATTTAACTAATGTAGCGGTACTTTGTGTACTTGTATTTATATTTAAATCGGCATAAGCGCTCACATCCCTGTCATCACTTGATCTGTATTCATCACCCATAAATCCATGTGCGTGTCCAAGCTCATGCATGAGAGTGTTACTTGTTCTTTCTGGATCATTTTCTCTAATTCTCTGTATATTTCTATTACCAAGATTTACTCCTCTGCCTTGAACTCTAGTTAGTGTTGAGACTAATGTGTTATCAGGAAGGAAAACATCAAAGATAGCTGTATCCATGTCACCTATACAATAAACGCTATCATCAAAATCATAGCAACCTGTTCTAATGCCTGTAGCAGAAGTTCCATCAGGATCTACCGGTTCAGCGGATACTACAGTAAAGTAATCTTCTTTAAAAAACTCACCTGCATCAGAATCCCGCACTTTATTAATGGATGCAATTAAAGCTCTTCTATAAAGATCAATATCTGTTTGACCATTCAATGAATCACCGATAAATAAGTATTTAGTTTGTCCAATAGTTTCAAACTCTCCTTTACCGCCAATTAGGTAATAAACGTTATAGTCCTTGGGAGTTTTTGCACCTCCATCAAAACCATCCTCTGGGTCATCATCTTGCTGAATAGTTACAACCTCTCTAGATCCTACATACCAAGTTTCAAAGGTTAATGTTGAAACATCTTCATTATCTGCGACTGTTAATTCAGTATCAAATAAACCGCCAATAGCTACGCTCACATCCATTACTAAAGTACCAGCTCCATTTGGATTTTCGCCCTCATCTGCAGTAAAGCTAATGGGAGTATTATTACCGTCTATAGTTGATAAAAATTGTAGCTCTTCTATGGTATTGTCAACATCACTTACATTTACTCTGAAGTTTACTGTGTTATCAAATACCATTGTATCTCTGGATAATTCAGGAGCAGTCTCAAAAGTCATTACAGGGGGGTCATTAACAGAAATAATATCTATAGTGATATTTACAGTTTTTGTCATATCTTTATCAACAGAATAGACCTCATATGTAAATGAGTCTGCCCCATTTAAATTGGCATATGGTGTATAAGTAATTTCAGCCTCTGCTGATAAATCTAGAAGACCTTTTTGAGGGCTTTCTGTGATGGTGTATTGAAGTGGGGTTGTAAGTGTCTGATTTGGATTAGCTTTTATGCTGCCAGTATAGACAGTGTCTTCATTAGTAGAAATTGGGTCTGTCTTAAGCCCAAGATCAAAAGCAAAAATTACTACTGACTGAGTAGAAGAACCACCGCCTCCAGAACAAGTTAGATTAAAAGTATTATTTCCGGCTGCACTCAAAGGAACTGTCTCCGTACCTGAAGTAGACTTTGCTCCGTCCCAGGCTCCTGATGCTGAGCATGAGTTGGAATTGGATGAAGACCAGGTAATTGTTATCGAATCACCAGTTGATCCTGAAGTAATATCTGATGATATTGATACAGATGGAGGTGGAGTTGTTGGTGGTGGTGGTGTAGAACCTCCGCCCCCGCCGCCTCCGCCGCCTCCGCCGCAAGCAGAGACAAAAATAATTGATAAAAATGCACTATATGTTTTATTCATAATTCTAGTATACGATAAATAACTTTAAAAATAGGATATGTAGCGCAGTAAATACAATTAGTATTTTTTGGTCAAGATATATATAGAACCTATGAAATAGGTACTTTTAAGCTAATTTTTATGTTGCCTTACTACATAATTTTAGTTAGTAGCAAAAAAAAGGGGTTATAAATAACCCCTTTTTTTAAATTAAACTCTTTTTTAAAGCTTGTATCTAAAACCAGCTCTAAAAATTGAACCATGATCTTGATACAAGAAAAGCATTTCTTCATATCTTGAATATAGTCTCACATTTTCTTTAGTTAGGTTTTGAGCCTCAAAGAAAACAGATGAATTTTCATTAAATTCATATGAAGCACTGAAGTCTAATTGACCTCTTTCTTCAATAAATAATGGATTATATTCACCCTGACCAGCATATGTCTCACCCCTTAGGTTATATGATAATCTTGCTGAGAACTGATCGTCTTCGTAGAAAACTGATAAGTTACCAGCATCACCAAATCCAGGAAGTGCAAATTGCTCACCTATTCTTGCTGGATCAACATCAGTGTCTCCTCTAACTAATGTCATATTAGCTAAGAAACCCCAATTTGAATCTTCAAAAAGATGCTGAAGCGCAATCTCAAAACCATCTAGCGTTCCAGAGTATTTATTTACTGGTTTAAATATACTAAATCTATAGTAAGGGTCGCCATCTGCTGAAATAAAGATATTGTTTTGTCCAGATATTCCAGTTGAAGGAATATATGGCTGATCACCTTCATATGACCAGTCGTATTGTGCCCAGTTTCCACCGTCATCATGAGCTAGGATCCAAGCAAAACCATTTATTCTTCCATCTTCACCAACTCCACATGACCAGCTAAAAGTTTGACACATTACATTAGCGCCATCTTCAGCTTCAGATCTTGCAATTAAATCCAAAAAGAAGTCAGACTGAGATATGTCAGTTACGCCATTAAACTCACCTGAGCTATTTGCCGATCCATGATAGCCATCAATATCTTTTCTGAAGTAATTTAATGCAAAGTAACTACCTTCTGCATAGTAATATTCATATGCTAAATCAAAGTTATTTGCTTCATATGGCTGTAAATTTGGATTACCTTTAACAATGGCTACAGGATATAAAGGAGAGTATGGAGTTGTATCAACTGTTGCTCTCATTTGCTCAAGATCTGGTCTTGAGTTTGTTTTACTCGCAGCAAATCTAATGATCTGATTTTCAGCAAACTCAAAGCTACCATTTATATTAGGTAGGAAATAGTCTCCCTCACCAGTTTCTGAGAATACTTCAGGCTCACCAGTTAACATGCCAAAGAAATTACAGTCGTAGTCTGGATTTCCATCTCTAAACAGACACCATGTAGTTGCTATTGGTAAGGCTGTTGTTCCTGTTGATTCTTGATCAACTTCTTCGTATCTTAGACCAAATTCTAAGTTTAGAGGCTGACCTTTCTTGGTTGTATGCTCTATATATACATTTACAAATAAGGCTCTAATAGTTTCTTCAACTATGTCATTTGAATCAAAGTCACCTGCACAAAGGATACCTCTTGTATCAGTTCTACTTTGTGTATCATAAGAGTATAAACCTTGGCCTTGCGCATCATCAGCTGTTCCGCATGGCCAGTTTTCAGCTCTAGCAATATTCCAATAGGCCAAAGCCTGGCTAGGGTCTGAATATTTTAAATAACCATCTCTTTCCATGCTTTTAATCGCATCTTCAATTGATACAGTAAAGTAATAGACATCAGAACCTGAGCCAAGGTAATCGGTTTTATTAACTTTGGTAAAAATAAAATCTGGGGTTAAAGCATTATTCCAGAAATCTGGGTTTCCATCCTCTAACTTACCTTGTAATAACTTTTCTTGTGCTTTAGCTCTTCTAAATTTTTGATTAACTTCTGAAAAACCAAACTTAACTCTAGTCAAGGACTCATGAATTAGACCCATGTTGTTATCCCATGTACCTATAAGCTGGATTTGATCCATAAAGTTAGTTTTTTCTTGATAATTTTGAATAGATTCAACAGGAGCTAAGTCTGAGGCTACTAACTCTCTAGGAGTAGTAATATTATTGTACATATCATTCTCATCAAAAGCAGTGTAATCAAGAATTGGGATCATGCCTGTGAAGTCAAACGTTGCTGTTCCCATTCTAGCTCCACCCACTGGACCAAAAGGACCGCTTCCGTCAGTTTTGCTATTAGCAGAAGACCATCTAGCATTCGAGAACATAATGTTGTTGTCTAAACCAGTACCTTTTTTTGTGGCCGATGAGTTATGCATATCAAGAGTAAGGTTTAAATCTTCATTAACTTGGAAATCAATATTAAAACCTAGTGAGTTGTTTCTGTTTACATCACCGCCCCAAATAATATTATTAAAATATTCTCTACCTTTTCCTTCTTGACCTACATCGTCAGAATAAATAACAGCACCATTTTCGTTGATGGTTACATTCCTAGCATTCCATCCAGAAAACCAAGCTCCATGCTCAACACCTGTGCTTCTAAAATCAACATTAGAATATGTGTAATCTAGAGTAGCTCTAACTCTTCCAAGCTCATATTGAAAAGCAGTTTGAAAATTATTTCTAACTCTTTCGTTATCTTTATGTTTATAGACAAGATTTCTTGGATAGAAAAATGCTCCATCCTCTCTTTGATTAGTAGAAGTAACAACTGCTTGTGGAGGTAAGTAGTTTTCAATTGTACTAGGGTTCCATGTGATTTCATTAGTTCCCTCTTCTCTATTATGTCTTACCTGATGAGTTCCAGAAAATGAAATACCCCATGTGCCACCGTTATAATCTTCACCTAAAGTAGAAAATACAAAATCTAATTCTGGAGTAACTTCGTCACCCACCTCGTTTTCAGTATCGATCATAGCTTTTACAGCGAATGAACCAACGGTCTTACCTACTTCTAAAGGCTTGGTTGTTACCATATTAATAGTAGCTCCAAGTCCCCCGGATGGAAGTACAGCATTTGCAGATTTATAAACTTCAACTGCAGAAACACCATGTGATGAAATATCACCGAAATCAAAAGATCTACCGCCGCCCCACATACCAGGAACAGTTGGCATTTGTCTTCCGTTCAAAGTAACAAGATTAAATTCTGGCCCTAGACCACGGACAGCAACTTTAGAGCCTTCAACGTTTGATCTATCGATAGCAACACCTACAATTCTTGATAAAGATTCTGCTAAGTTGCCATCAGGGAACTTACCAATATCTTCTGCTGTGATTGCATCAACAACACCAACGTTCTTTCTTTTGATATCAATAGCGTTTTTTAAACTAGATCTGATACCCGTTACAACAACCTCTTCAACGGCTGCTTCTTCAGCTTTTTCCTCGTCTTCTTGTGCAAGAAGATTGGTTGAAAAAGGCAATAATACTAAGAGTGATAATAAATATTTATTCACGAGATGTTTCCCCATATGAAATGTAAAAAATTATGATGTTTATTAGACAATTTTGTAAATAATATGTCAAGTTGATACACATTTATGTAAAAAAGTAAATTATTTACAAAAAGAATAAAAAAAAGGGCAAAGTAAAATTGCCCTT
>Ga0255752_10004355_pt1 | contig 14271 bp, 21 predicted proteins | sample 011ome_25_FD_179952 | JGI IMG/M metagenome (GOLD analysis project Ga0255752, IMG submission 179952) | Coastal salt marsh microbial communities from the Groves Creek Marsh, Skidaway Island, Georgia - 011512CT metaG (version 2) | ecosystem: Environmental > Aquatic > Marine > Intertidal zone >...
AGATTGAAAGGAGGATCTGCAAAAGTCATGTCCACAGAATTGTCTGGAATTTCCTTAAGAAGAACCAGACAATCACCCGTAGTTATTTTATTGAGATACTGATCAATCATTCAACAAAGTTTCTTTGAGAAGGTTTTTAAATTTTACCATATCCACTTCACTAAAAGTGAATACATCATCAAATGCAGAAACAATTCTTTCCATGTCTTTATCACGAACTAACCACCCAATACCATCCACAAAACCAACGAACTTTGCAGATGGATAATATTCTTTAATCAATCGACCCACTGCAATCTCAGTCTTTGCTTTGTCACCCATACCAGAGGCAGTGGTAGTCACATAAGAACTCTCAATAATAAGAAGAGGATTTTTCTTGTTGGGAATTACAAAGTCCATTGTTCGTTTTTTATCAGGAACATTCTCGGCCAGTTTTGGCAGATCCCCATGCTCCCAAGAAATACCAAGTTCTTCTAGTACATTTTCAATTGCAGTCTCTGCATTGTTTTCCTTCTTACCAGTATAACTACCTTTTTCCCGATATCTAATCAAGGTATCAATAGTTTCTTCAGACATAGTTACAATGTCTTTCAACTTCTCAACACCAAGTTTTCTTACTTCAAAAGGTTTCAGAGTATTTGTAATAAAAGGAATTGTTGGAGCATCAAAAAAGACATTAACAACACCTTTCCTAAAGTATTCGTTGTTCTTTACTAATGACTCAATTTTTTTAGAAGACCATTCTTTGAAATTATTTTGACTATCATCAAACCATTCTGTTTTAAACAGAAGTTCATTCAGAACAGAATCATTAGAAACTCTTGACAGACTAATCAATCGAAGGAGACCTTCCTGAGAGAACCCAGTAGAGGTTAACAGAATTTTCAGTCCATGATCTTCCTTCAGAAGTTCTTCAAAAACTTCTTTTTTAAATTCATATTGAAGTCTTTTTTGAAAAGAAATGAAAGATTTTTTGAGAGAGGAAACATACTGTTCAAACTCATCCTCAAACTGCCCATTCACAAAGTAATATGTATTGTTCTCTTTGATGGACTCAGCAGTGTTTGCCATGGGTGGTCTCTGTTACCCATGTATTATAGCACAAAAAAGAGGGGGGTGTCACCCCTCCCCTTCAACTTTTTTCTTTTTAGAACCAATATTATACTTAGTCTCAAGAATCCAATCATTCTTGTCCTTATAGGAAAGAACTTTGATTTGATTGAGTGGTGCAATATCTCTAATCTTTTCTGCGTCTACAATGCTGATAAGACCCCAGTCAGCAAGTAGTTGTGCAATACGATTACGTCTCTGAACATCATTAACTGTAATGTTCGCATGTTTACCATCCAGTGCGAAGAGTTCCTTAAAATGCACAAGATAGTAACGACCTTGTTTATGGAGAATGTGGCAAGATTGATAAATCTTCTTCTCTTTTCTTGAGGCAACACCAATTCTTGTCAGTGTTTCTCTTACTTTCAGAAAGTCATCAGGTTCACTTAGAACCACTTCAACCATCTGTTCCGGTGACCATTTCACAATAGGCTCTTGGACCACGCTCATTTTGTTCCTCCAGTGTCAAATTTCGATTTAATAAAATTAAGTTGTTCTGTTGTCAGGATTTTCAAAGCATGTTGTGCCTTTTCATTACTATATCCATAATAACGTTTGACATAATCAAGATCTTTGATTTTATCTTTTCGGAGCCAGGGAGAAAATCTCTTCTTTTTCCTCAGACTATTTAGATAAAAATCATATTGCAATTTTTTTGGAAGAAAATGATACTTGTTCATCTCATTCGCAAACATAATCGCATCAAGATGTCCCGAAAAACAACGGTTGATAATATATGGAGGATATTCCTTTTCAAGCAAAGGATCTTCATCAATTAGATTTTTCTTTGTCTGATTGATGCTATTCAACCAATCCTTCAATTCCATAATTAAAAAGTAAAAGTTCCTTGCGTTCTTTTTGTTCTCTCATGTATTCCCCAACGGAACGCATTGTATACGTTAGGTCAAACTCACCTACTTCCCACCCTTCGAAACGGTCTTTGACCAGTTGAGACGAATTATAAGATATGAGTTGAGGACCAATAAACCGATCACAATCGGCAGCGAAACCATCGTGACTGAATCCGTTATGCATACTCCCTTTCCGTCCATAAAGGTTGCTTCTAATGTCGTAGGGTGGGTCAAGGTATGTGAATACGTTTTTGTCATCAGTAAGGAGTTGTTCATAACTAAGGTTTGTAATTTTCCAGTTTCGAATTATTTGAGTATATCCCGGTAACTTTTCGATTCCTCGCATTGAGAAGTTTGAGTCAGATGCTTGGGCACTAAAGGATGAGGACTCCGTGAGACCAGAAAAAGAGCACTTGTTAATAACGTAAAAAGCACAAGCACGAAATAGATTGGGTTGATCATAATCATTTACAACATCTTTTGCTTCTAAGAAGAGTCCCTTTGCAGATCCACGATCGGGATATCTAGACTTCAATTCCTGAAGTCTTTTGAACATTTTGTGCCCATCATCCTGCAAAACTCTCCAGAAGTTATACAGAGGTTCGTATAGATCATTGACCCATACATCAAGATTGGGATACTTCTTAGTAATGTGAATTGCTACACTACCACCACCAAGAAATGGTTCGCGATACTCCTTGTAGTCACGAAGATCTGGAATATAAACATCTAGTTTAGTACAAGCGCGACTCTTGCCGCCGGGATACCTCAGGGGTGTCTTCAGAGATTTCATAATCAGGTCTGTTATACTTCAAATATTCCCAAAAGGTTAGTTTCATTTCCTTATTGGTCATGCCACAATGAGCAGCAGCGGCAGGCAAATTCATCGTAGCATGAAACAGTGCTTCATTTGCCTCCTGTACGTTCTGTGGGGTAGTCTTTACTCTCATAGAACACCTCGGTATGGTCTATCACCTCTATGAAGAAGAACTCCATCAACCTTATTCAAGAGTTCCTGCATACCCTGATTCAATACACGATACCCAGTTCCAACATAAAGTTGTCCCAAAACAACCGCAACAGTTGCAGTGCCCCAGAAGACATAATAGAATCTTGACTTGACTTGTGCTCTAATTCTGGTTTTCATGATCTTAAAGAACTAATTTTTTCTCGTCTGGAGTAATTAGTTTACTACCAAATAATTCATTATACTTCTTTTTAACAGAAGCGTCAACATCAACCATGTAAATCACATGTTGTTTGCCAAGAGTAATTTCGGGGTTGTCTTTATCAATTACAGTTGCCCATGGAGCAAATCCAACTGCCTGAGCATTTGGAAGAACTACCAATCCATTCTTCACTGTAATTTTATCATCAGTTTCAGAAACAAGTTCTGCCACCACTTCTTCTCCAGTGGTGATTCTAATCAGTTTTACATCAATCATTTGAATTCACACTCTACCAAAAACAGATTTTTCAAGTTTTTCAATTCTATCTATAAGAGACTCCCTATTATACAAAAAATCAACATTACCTTCAACCTCAACAAAATGCTCTGCAAATCTTTCAAGAACCTTTGTGTATTGAAGACCTTTAGATTTACACAAATCTCTATAATCATCAAGAGTTTTGGGATTCATATTAGCAGCATATGCACCAGGACGAGTTCTTGACTTACCTGTAGGGATAACTTTATTCATAAGTGTCCCACCATCTTCAATTCGTTTGAATTTATTAATTAATTCTGCCTCTTTTTGCAGAGCATCTTTTTCTTCAATACCTTCTAGTATTTTAGTAATTCTATTGTCTGGTGGAATAGGAATATCTCCATGACAATCAGTGCATCTACTATTAGTTCCTTTACCAACATAATATGGTGTTGCATCTTCATCGAGATATAGATAAACGTAATAACTCATTTGAATTCACACTCCACCATAATTTCGGTTAAACAAGCAAGCATATTTATCTCCTGATCCGCAACAAATGCAGCTTGATACTGATACTTAGCAAGAACGAGCACAGCAGCAGGAACGCTAGCATTTTCAAGGGCGCTATAAAGAGCATCGTAAATACGACGCAAAAGTACAGTAGTATCGTTGTCCATATTAGAAACGACCCACTTGCGAACTTCAGGGAAGTTTTTTTCTTTGAGATTTTTGAGAAGATCATTTACGGCAACATCAGAGAATGTGGCAAGAATGCCAGAGTCAATCTTTCCACTGACAGAATAACGCTGACACTCATTCAAGACACGACGCCAATCTGGGAAGTGCTTGTTAATAAGTTCTACCAGGACCTTGTTATCATATTCAATACCTTCTGTATCCAGGATTTGTTGGATTCGCTTGAAGAACTGAGCGGCAATGGTTTGTCGATCTCTTCCTTTAATTCCGAATTCAACCACTGTGCAACGGGAATGAAGTGGTTCGATGATTCGGTTTTTGTAATTACAGGTGAAGATGAACCTGCAGTTACCACTAAACTCCTCAGTAAACGCCCGTAGGAGGAGTTGTACGTCATTGGTTGTGTTATCTGCCTCATCAATGATGATGACTTTGTGTTTTGCAGTTGCTTGAAGTGAGACGGTCGAAGCGAAGTTTTTCGCATTGCTTCTGACAGTATCGAGGAAGCGTCCCTCATCCGATCCATTGATGACATAGTAATCTACTCCCAGTTGGTTACATAGTGCCTTGGCTACGGTTGTTTTACCACACCCTGCAGGACCAGCGAGCAGCATGTTAGGTATCTCTCCTTTATCTAGGAAATTCTGAAATGTTTCCTTAGTATTGTCAGGAAGTATACACTCTTCAATTGTTTTGGGTCGATATTTTTCAACCCAGAGGAATTCGTCACGCATAATTAATGTAAGGGTCTTTCAAAGATTTCGGATACCAAGTCTGTAGCACCCATTGCATCATACATGTAAGTTGCACCAGACCGTGGATTTGTATGATCTCCACATGTAAAAACATCACATACTGCCATTCCATTCTCTGGCCAAGTATGAATACTGATGTGACTCTCGGCAAGAAGTGCTACAGCAGTCACACCCTGGGGGTCAAACTTGTGAGATTGAATGCCAAGAAGTGTGCTTTCAGATAGTGTAGCAGCATTCACAAGAACATTGCGAATATGTGCCTCATCATCTAGAAGTCCATATGGACATCCCTTTAGAGTAAAAAGTATGTGTCTCATAAGTCATACCCAATCCGGTTTTCTGGATGGGTCACGAAGATAATTAGATGCAACCCAAGGTTTGGATGCGATATACATTTTGTAAGCAGTAAAAGTGTCAATGCTTGTGTCAAATTTATACTCATCAGGCATTGCTCGGGCGAATGGTTTAGGTTCTTTACCGGAGCGTCCTGCAGGATCACCATAGGGAAAGATTTGATTTGCGTATGCAAGAGTGCGTAAGCATGTATGAATCTTTTGATATCGATGTGAGTACTCTTCACACAGAGCAAGTCCATGGCGAATCAACCAACGCCAATTGAGAACAAAGTCTGATGCCCATACAGTACAAGGATGATTACGAAATGCACCTTTTTCTGTGGCATAGGGAGTTCCGTCTGCCTTGGGAAGAGTTCCAAATCCATGACCCCACTTTTCAGATGCAACAATAGAGAGCATCTGACAGCACTCTAGTGGCATCTTGACGATGTGTTTGTCAGGGAGAACCCTGGCACAAACAACAGGATCAGGATCGGTCACAAAGATGTTCATATCACTCGAAAGTAGAGTCGGGTTCTAGAGCAATATAATAAGTCAAGTCATGGTTTTTGGAAGTAAATCGTGACAGAAGTTTTTGTGACACAACAACATCATAAGTTCCGGGAAGAATCTTGATGTTTTCTACCTTAAAGTTGAACGAAAATTCAGATTCCGTTTCGCCAACAACAATATTGAAATTGTTAGAGGTATCGTTCTTCTTATCACGAACAACCAAAGTCACCTTGCCATCCTTACCAATCGCAGAGAAATCAGGGAGTTGATTGATGGCAGCTGCCTTCAGCAGTTTATCAAGTTGTTCAGTGCTCAGTTCAAAGCAAACATCCTCAGTGGGGAGAGTAATATCCTTATCAGGAGGAGTGACAATCACATTTGGATCAGCAAAGAAAAAAGTTTGCTTGGACTTGCCTTCACTAATAACAACATATCCTTTGTCAGTAAAGTCCAACTCAGGATTCCTGAACAGACTGTTGTTTACATTAAGAAACTGATTAAGGTCATAGAGTGCAAAATCGGAGGGAAACTCTTCATTAAGGTTTGCCTCTGCCAAGATGTTCTTGGCAACAGAGATGGTGCGAAGACGATTTCCTTTCTTAACAAGGATAGAATTATTGATTCCTGCAAAGTTCCTCAGGATGGAGAGAGTTGAATCACTCAGTTTCATTGTGCGTTCTTTCAGTTTCATTGATTGTAAGTTTCACGTTTTGCATTCTTGTCGTTGAAATGCATCAGAAGGACAGCATAGTGCAAGATCTTCATAATGTCACGACGAGCAGTTCCCTTCTTATCATAACGAGATGCATACTTGAGGATATTAGATCGGCAGAATGCTTCACCGTCTCCACATGCCTCAATCAGATCCAGAGTTTGAATCTTGTCATCACCAGCAGAGTAGTGCTGATTGTAAGTTCCCCGAACATACTCAAGAAGTTCTTGCAGAATCTCCTCTTCATTATACTTCCAAGGTGTCCTGGAATTGATTAGGTCGATAGAACCCGAAGGACTGTCTGTCATATTAATAGTAAAGTCGTTTTCATCCATTTTCAAAATTTCATCGTAAAGCATGGACCAGGAATTAGTCATAATCTATTATATCAGGAGACAGTGTTCTCGTCAACGGGCATTTGGAAATCAGCATCCACCTTATCATAGAGTTCCATGAATGCCTGCTTCGTTTCATCATCAAAACGATTCACACAAACTTCAATTGCTTTCTCCTTCTTACCAAAGATTCGGAATGCATGAATGATATGAACCAGACGACGAGTGGTGATGATTTCTTCAATACCACCATCATAGAAGGTCTTACGAATGATGTCTGCCCAATCCACAAGACGCTTACAGAAGTCAGGAGCAACCACTTTGAGATCGCGAGCAACACCCTCCAGAATCTTCAGTTCTGTGGCAGGGGTGGGGTATTCCTGTTCAAACGTGACGGGGAATCGCTCAAGGAAGGCTTCATTGAGCACGTTAGTTCCAATGAATCGTCCGTCGTCTGAACCTTTACCCTTAGTGTTGGCTGTGGCAATGACGTTGAATCCACTTGCAGGAGTAACCCACCGTCCGATCTTTTTAAGGAAAACTCCTTTCCCCTCAAGGATAGATTGGAGACAGAGAATTTTGTTAGAAGCGAGGTCGATTTCGTCAAGGAGCAATACAGCACCTCTTTCGAGGGCCTCAATGACCGGGCCATTGTGCCAGACGGTAGCACCATCAACAAGGCGGAAACCGCCAATAAGATCATCTTCATCAGTTTCAATAGTAATGTTTACACGGATGAGTTCTCGTCCGAGTTGAGCACACGCTTGTTCGACAGAAAACGTTTTACCGTTGCCCGAGAGACCCGTGATAAACGCAGGGTAGAAGAGACGGGACTGAATAATTTTTTTAAGAGAACTGAAATTGCCAAACTGGACGAAGGTATCATCTTTTTGTGGAATAAGGTTTTGTTCGATGGCAGGTAGTGCTGCAGGAGCAGTATAAGATACTTCCAATTCTTGCACAGTCTCCTTTGTTACTTCCAAGTTCCACTTACCACGACCAACTTTATAATCAGTCAATTTGTTTGTGATGGTCTGATAATTGAAATCATTCATCTGACAGAATGCCTTGATCTCGGCAGAAGTCACAGACTCACCATACGATTCACGGAGACAGTTGATGATGCTTTCTTTGGAGAGACCCATTGGGTTGTTTTGTTTAACTGAAGTTATTATAGGGCAGAGTGAGGCAGAGTCAGAGACAGAGTGGACACTTAATCAAGTGTCCTTTGCTGATAGTAATTTTCGGAGATTATCTTTGCGGTATATCCTGGATAATACCTCTTTACCATGGCACTAATTCCCATCGCAGTGATTGCACTAGTGCATACCACCAGGACTTCCTTAGTATCTTCCAGGACAATGTGCTTGAGTCTAAAAGGATTTTTCTTAGTCATGCTACCAAAGAAATAAACTCCCCAAGAATTTTCTTATTCATTTTTTTAGAATTGAGAGATTTTGCAAATGCACTCTTAATCTGAGATTTGGTTGCATCATCTCTTACCTCAAAATTACCATCACTATTTAACGCAGAAGATGACAAACCAAAGTAGCTGTGGTATCCAGAGGTTTTAATAGAGAATGCCCTCTTCTTTTTCCATGCAGTTTCTACTTTAGTATACTCATCAGTATACACTTTATAATAGCGACGAATAAACGATTTACCATCTCTGGGATCAAGGATACGAATACCAATAAAGTTCATATCAACAAAATTATCCCTAAGATTGTGAAGAAGAACATCGGTTATTCCATCCCATGTATCACCACAGGAATATGTATTTCCAGTTTTCCTATCCCTCAAAACACAGTTGTATGCGATACTACCAGTTCCAAGAAAAGGACCATCTTCATATCCACGATTCATCTCACGATGATACCTCAGGGAACACCCTTCACCGTCAGTTAGAACAACACACTGAACTTTCTGAAGTTTGTTCTCTTCCTTAAACTGAGGGAGAATTTGATGAAGAGAAATCATTGCCTCATTCAAAGGAGTCCCCGACAATCCCATGCCAACAGGAGTATTGTAAGCACAATGATACTGAAATGAGTATGCGATACGGAAAAGATTTTTCATCTGCTGATCCAGAACCTTCGCATTCACCTTACTGGTGAGAAAGTTCATCATAGAAAACCATTCGGGAACATAGGCAAGACCTGCTTTCTTTTTATATGCAAACTCTCTGAGACCTGTCACTTCATCCATCAAAGGATATTCATTAGTAAATGCATAAACTTCGAAAGGAATATTAACTTTTTTACAGAACCATACCAGATTGAAGAGTTGCTTGAGGGTGTCAATCATGACATTGCCCATAGAACCACTCCAGTCCAAGACAAATACCAGACCATGATTCTTACCCTCAGCAAGAGTGGTCACTTTCTTGAACAAATCTTCATTGTATTTGTAAGTATGAAGTTTGGAGCAGTCAAGAACACCAGTGCGAGCCGTGGTAGCACGAGCATAGGAATCTGCTGCCTTCTTACACTCAAACTCTTTTACCAGATAGTTGACTTCTTTCTGAGCAGAACGCTTGAATTTAGAATACTGTTCATCAACCATAGAAAAGTTGAACATAAAAGGAAACTGAGACATTCTTTCAATTTGAGTTTCTTCATAAGAACTCCAGTTCTCCTCACAACGCTCATGAATCTCAGCATTAGGGACAATAATTTTCTTCAAATCAAGTTTAGGTAACTCGATATAAACATTCTCATACCCATCATGAGATACAAGTTCTTTAATTGCATCTTCAAGTTTGCTCACTGTAGATACTTCTACATCACCACCTTCATTTGTATTGTCCTCAGATTCACTCTCCTCAGAATCTTGAGATTCTGACTCCTTTGATTGTGATTGGTTTTGTGGGTCAGAGTGACCTGTTTGCTGCCCAGATTGTTCGTCAGAGGTGTTTTCACTTTCACCCTCTTGACCATTCTGATTCTGAGAGCAATTTGTTTCTTTCTCTTTCTGTTCCTGCTTACAAAAATTATAAAGTTCCTCAGCAACATCCAAGACATCATCAAAGGTCTCGGTGTTTGCGATTTTATTGATAAGAATTCTTTCTTTCTCATCAAAATTGATATCAACAAAACTACCAATCTTGAAATAAAGGTTTGCTTTATCGGCAAGATTCATGATGTCCAGATTTTCATCGGCAATCTGGAAGAAGTCTTCTTCGGCAAGTTCAGAATATCCACGATAAAAAGTCTTGGAGATGCCAGCATACCGACGCTTCATCAGTTTCTCAATGCGGACATCCTCAACCACATTCACAATCTGTGGTGAAATCTTTCTTTCTTTAATCCAGTCACGATCTGGTGTATAGAGTGCATGACCAACTTCGTGACCCACAAGCATATCATAAACAGAACCGCTTGCCTTTTCCCACATCGGCAAAGTCAGAACCCGAGTGTGGACATTAAAGCAAGCGGTCTCAACCTTCTTGTGCTCTACAACCAAATCTTCGGTTGCCAGCAGTTTAGCAAGTTGGGATTTGATCTCGTGGGAAACAGTCATCGAAGTTCATTCGTATGGACTCATAATACGACGAAACCGCCTTATCAGGGCGGTTCTTGTGACGCTTTTTAAATTGTCTGAGTGCTTCCCTGCGTGCTCTCATTGCCTGAGGTTTGAGAGTGCGCTTCTGCTCCTTCTTGGAGTGATGTTGCCAGTTTGGAGTTGTCATGGCTATACTCTGCGAGAGAACCCTTTTATTTTATCAAATTTTATCACATTGTCAAACTTGTCATGTAGGTCGGACTTGTGAGAGATAACAAAGATGTTTGCACCCTTAATAACATACCTGATAATTTTGAGAAATTCTTCAGTTCCAAATCCATCAAGAGAGGAATCAAATACTTCGTCCATGATTAGGAGATTGGTATTAACCGAGTTCTTGACTCTTGCAACCTCTCTCCATGTGAACAGAAGTGCTAGATCAATTCTCATCTTTTCACCTTCACTGAAAGAAGAATATGAAAAGTCTTCATGGATTGGCGACTTCACAGTCTCATTAAATTCTCCATCCAAATTAAAGTTGATGTAGAAATCCATCATCTGAAGATATCGATTCACTTGTTGATTGATGAAAGGAAGATACTTTTTAATGATCTTCGTCTTTACACCATCATCTTTAAGAAGTGAATATGCAAAATCATAATTCAACATCTCTGTCCTTTTTTCGGACAAGCTATCAATTGTATTTTGGAGAATTACTTTAAACTCTGCTAACTTCTCATGCTCAGTATTTCTGTTTGCAACTTGCTCGGTAATTCTTTGAACTTCCGATTCCAAATCTCTGATCTGTCGTTGACATCCAGATATTCGAGTATTGTTTTTAGAAATGTCATTATTGAGTTTAGTAATCTCCTTAGATAGTGAGTTGAATTGACGCTCTCTTTCTTGTTCGAACTTTATTGTTTTTTCAAGTTCTTCATAACCATCCTTAAGTTCCTTTGCTGTATTTTGAGCGTCACTAATTCTATTTAACCTAAACTCTTCCTCTATATTCTGTCCACAAGTAGGGCATTCCGTATTTTCCGTAAAAAACTTATGTTCTTTGGTAATTGTGCTTACTTTTTGAGACAACTTGCCTCTCAAGTTATTGAGTTTTACTAACTTATCCCCAGCACCCGTAACACTTTCTTGTTCTTTGATATATCCAAAAATACTCTCCTCAAGAGAAGAGTTCTCCTTCATGTAAGCAACTATCTCTTTATCAAGAGTAGTAATTTTTTTATTATTGGCATTGATATTCGCATTTCCCCTTTCCTCAAGTTCATTGATGAAGTTCTCCTGCATCCCAATCTTATCTTTGACATTTTCCTTTTTAAGGTCCAAAGATTTAGATTGCTCTCTCATAACTCTAATCTTATCTTTGATTAGATTGTTCATGGCAGAGAAGATACGAATATCCAGCAGGTCTTCGATGACTTCACGACGATTAGCAGTCGTCAATTGCATGAAGGGAACGAAGGTGCTACTACCCAGAATCACAATCTGAGTGAAAGATTTGTAATTTACCTTGAGAATATTTTCTTCCAGAATGCGTTGATTGGCACGATCATCTGCTTCTTTATGCAGAGGATTACCATTCACTTCAATATCAAAAACATTTGGTTTGATTCCACGGCGAACCAAATAGTCACGACTATTGACAGAAAACTCAATCTCTACCAAACACTCTCTTTCGTTCGTGGTGTTAATTAACTGAGGTTTATTAATTTTACGAAAAGGTTTATTGAACAGCACAAAAGTGAGTGCATCCAACATAGAACTCTTACCCGCACCATTTGTTCCAATGATGAGGTTTGTATTGTGCTCTTGAAAATCAATCTCAGTCCAACTATTTCCAGTGCTCAGAAAGTTCTTGTATTTGATCTTTTTAAAAGTTATCATTTTTAGGTGGAATCACAATGTCATCAGAAGTAATCACAGTGTATTTGTAACTGTGTATCTTACAAGTTTTTATAGCAAGTTCATCATCAACCTCAACCACATCCATAGATTGATCTTCTTGATCCTCAAGCATCATAGCATATCGGATAGCATCATCCTCCTCCTCAAATAGAAAAAGAACCTTATCACCATACTTGTCTTGCACAGCATAAGCACCCTCGTCTTTATTTTCTTTGAGAGTGAGGAGATACATTTTATTCTACCTCGCAGGCTTGTTTGTAAAGATCTTGAAAAATGTTTTTGATAATGCTCTTATCATACTGCGTTTCAGATTCGTCAATGTATCGATTTAGAATTGAAAGAGTATTCTCTTCCTCTCCTATTTCAAAATCTTCATTCTCTTGGAGATCAAAGTTTTCAATAATCTTCAGATCTTGAACTCCGACAGAGTATAACTTATCAATAAACTTTTCAAAGTCTTTAGGTTTTGACTTTTTGCGAACGATTACTTTTACAATTTTGTTTTCGTATTCTGTCGCATTGAAGAGTTTGTGATTAGTATCCTCATAATAGATGTTATAAAATAATTTATAAGGATTATTAACTGGAGTATGAGTGAGGGTATCCGTATCAAAGATATGAAACCCACGGGTATCATTCACATCGTTCCAAAACATCTCATAAGGATTGCCTAGGTAGAAGATTTTTCCGTTGTCGCTCCGTGTATGGTAGTGTCCTGAAAACACTTTGTCGAACTTCTCAAATACGTCGCACGCCATACCTTCTTCCATGACGTGTCCGCGATGCGCTCTAAATCCGTTGAGCTCAAGGTGCCCCATCGCACATATGCTATCAGAAACTTTGATAGCGTTGACAGAATCCTGATAGTTTTCCGCATTGATCCAAGGAATAAACAATACCTTTAAATTATCTATGACAACTTCTTCAATTTTATTGTAAGTTTTTATGTTTTTATAAGTTTGAAGAAGAAGACCTGGCGAATTCACATTGTTAGTATTTTTGTAATAACAATCGTGATTACCCACAATCATATGAACATCATATTCCTTGAGTCTATCAAACACAACTCTCTTTGCCCATTCTAGACTTTGATAATCAATCGACTTGCGACTATCAAAAGCATCACCCATGTGAATGACAGTGGTGATTCCCTCTTTCTCTAGAGTGGGAAAGAAAACATCATCATAGAATTTTTCAAAGTAATCATGAAGGTGTTTAGAACCTTTACGAGCACCATAGTGAGTATCAGTGATAATTGCTACTTTCATTCTAAGTGATGTGCCTTAAGATCAGGATTGGGTTGAGAAGGGACGGTAGGATTACGATCTAAGTTTTTGATGACAATGAATGCATCTTTGTTATACTTGCGAGTCCCTTTAACCGGTGCCCACTTTGTGCCAGCACCCTCAATCTCATAGACTGAAGTGCCACCAATTTCCACAGCGATATTATCGCCATCTTGCCATCCCAGATTCTCCAGGGCAGTGGCAAGTTCTTTTGTCAGTTTCATCGGTTTCTATACTGAATGTTGTCTTTAATAGTATTATAGTCAGCATTATTACCTGCAAGTTCATTGCTGTCAATAACCATAACCTCATCAAATCCTGTGCGTTCAATGATTTTGGTTTTGATCTCTAACTGCTTTTTCTCTTTCTGAATTCTTCTCAAGAAAGCATAGTGAATAATCTGAGTGAAGTAAGCAAAAGGATTTTGTGACTTCTCTGGATTGAAGTTGTGAATGTATTGGACGCAATTTTCAATGCCATCAGAAATCATGTCCTCACGGAACATATAGTTGACAAAGTTCGGTTTATAAGAAAGGTGAGTTGCAATCTTCAGGAAACACTCTCCGAGATAATCTGGAATCCTGGGTTTACCTTCCCATGCTCCAGACTTCGGAGGTTCTTTATCGTATTTCTTGATAAATTTTTCCCGTGCAACATTTACCTTCTCACGATAAACAATCATTGCCTCTAGCAATTCTCTATTGTTTACATAATGTTCGGTCTTTTTTTTAGGCATAGCATTGAATTTCCCGCCCTAATTAATAATGTTAATATTATAGCACACTTTGAGGGCTTGACAAGTTGGTTAATTCTATGTAGACTAG
>Ga0255752_10004362_pt1 | contig 14252 bp, 8 predicted proteins | sample 011ome_25_FD_179952 | JGI IMG/M metagenome (GOLD analysis project Ga0255752, IMG submission 179952) | Coastal salt marsh microbial communities from the Groves Creek Marsh, Skidaway Island, Georgia - 011512CT metaG (version 2) | ecosystem: Environmental > Aquatic > Marine > Intertidal zone > Salt...
CTCAATCAGGTGGTAAAGCCTGGTTTTTAGAGCCAGGATCAACGCCAGTACCAAACCATAACTCTATTGTGATAAGAGACATGTTTAATGTTGGTGATAGCCAAATAGTAAATAATAATGACAAATATAGTGCTGGAAGTCATGGTATTTCTTTAGAGGCTAAAAATGCAATGAAACCGGGCTCAAAAATAAGATGGAATGTTGGCGGGGCACAAACAAAAGTATATACTGTAAAATCATTTCAAATTGGGACTGGGCCTACAAGTAGTTCACACGATGATGCTGAAGTAACTTTTGAAGAAGAATTTGGTGAAGATGTTTTAGTATTATATGACGAACAAGATTATGAGGATAATCCAAGAATAGCAGTTTTAGCACAGGGTATAACTATAGAAACATTAGATACTAAAGATGAAAGTGGTAAAGCAGAATACGCTGGTAAATTTTTTATAAAATTGCAAGCTCAAACAAATTTATTAAATGAATTAGTTGACACGACAAATTTAGAACAATTAGTTGCTAGATCAACAATTAGATTCGATGGTTACGATGATGGTAATTTTAATTTTGCAGAAAGCAATAATTATAGACAGTTTTTTATTGCATATGGGGGTAAAGCAGGCACAGACTCTTCTCAATCGTCTTCTTTATCTAGACCGCTTAACCAAGGTGGATGGGCTCATTCAACTGCTGGTTTAAATTTGCCCGCAAACTGGGAAGATGAAGGTTATCATTTTGTTTTGCAAACTGAAAGAAAATTAAATGACCCCAACAGTAATTATGGAAGTCATCCTTTTATAAAAAATTTAAAAGAAGACAACTATATAAGATTTAGTGGCTTTAAATATAGTGGAACTACAAGATGGTTTGATGAAAAATATTACAAAATAAAAAAGATATTAAAAAGAGATTATACTGGAAGCGGAGATGATAATAACAACAGATTATTTTTTATAAAGCTAGACCAAGCTTTAGATTATGATTTAACATTCCGCGATCAATCTAGCCAACAAAGCACAATAGGTAGAGGGTATTCGTATGCGACTGTTTTTGATTTTGATAAAAATAGATCAATAAATATAACTAACCCGCCAATATTTGAAGTTGAACCACAAGATGACGTGGACATTGATATATACTACGAAACGCAAGAAGTATTTCCTATGACTGGATTATCTACAGCTAGAAGCTTAGAATATCATAACTGCTATAGTTTTGGTAATGGTGTTGAATCGTTTGTTATAAGAGACGATTATAACGCACCAGCACTAGGTAAAGGTGTTCGTGTTTCAACTGTATTTGAAGACAATTATCAAGAAGAAGTTTTAAAATCTGGATTAATATATTCACAGGTATATAACGGTAAAACAGGTATTAATAGATTAAATCAATTTATTATAGCTGATAAAATTACAAAAGATTTAAATCCAGAATATGGAAGCATACAAAAGCTTCACGGAAGAGATACAGATTTATTAGCATTATGCGAAGATAAGGTTGTAAAAATATTAGCAAATAAAGATGCTGTATTTAATGCAGATGGCAATCCACAATTAATTGCTAGTAATAGAGTATTAGGTCAAGCTATTATACCTGCAACATTTGGATCATATGGTTGTCAGAACCCTGAAAGCTTTGTTGATTTTACATATAGATCGTATTTTGTAGATAAAGTAAGAGGATGTGTTTTAAGATTATCAGCAGATGGAATTACTGAAGTTTCAAATTACGGAATGAAAGATTATTTTAAAGATAATTTAAGAGCGCAAGTTTCAAATTCTAATTACGGTAGAATATTTGGGACATACGACGAGGTTAAAAATCAATATAATGTTTCATTACCTACAGGTGTTGCAACTACAGTTTCATATTCTGAATCAATAAACGGTTGGTCAAGTAGAAAATCATTTTTACCAGAAGGTGGATTGAGTATAAATAACAAGTATTACACATTTAAAAATGGTAGCTTATACGAACATCACAGTGAATCAGGAGTAAGAAATACTTTTTACGGTGTAAAAACAAATCCTGAAGTTACGTTTTTATTTAATGAAGCACCTGCAAATGTTAAAAACTTTAGAACATTAAATTATGAAGGTAGTTCAGATTGGACATGCGCTAGCATCATTACTGATAAACAAGACGGTTCAGTCCCTTCGTTTGTTGAAAAAGAAGGTAAATATTACAACTATATATCCGGTGTTACTGAGAATGAAAACACTTTAGATACTAAAGCTTTAAATGTACAAGGCTTAGGTAATTTAACTTCACAAACAACAGATAGTGGAAACAGAATATTTACATTTAATTTTAATTTAAATAATGACTTACAAATTGGTGATAATTTATATTATGTAGATTCATCAAGCAACAAACAAGATTTAGGTAAAATAACAGCAATAAACAAAACTAATAAAACGATTACTATTGTAGATGGTTCAGAAGTACCGCAAGCGTCCGCGTATATGTTTTATAGTAAGGATGCTAAATTCAATACATCGGGTATTTTAGGATATTATGCAGAAACAAAAATGACGAATACGTCTACAGATTTTAAAGAATTGTACTCAGTTGGTTCTGAGATTAGTATAAGTAGTTAATATGTAATTATAATATATAAATAAAGAAATTATGGCAGTACCAGTAATGGCGGCAGCAGCGGCAGCACAAGCGGTCGGCGGCGTTATTAAAACAGTAGGTTCCCTTTTTGGAGGAGGCAAAAGAAGAAGAGAACAAAGAAGAGCGGCTGCTGAGCTCGCTCAAAGAAAAGAAAAATATGAGCAATTAGATACGTCTAATCCGTATGCTAATATGACTAACCCATATGAAAATTTAACTGTTAATACTCAAGCAGCTGATTTTGCAGCACAACAAAATTCACAAAATGCTGCAAATATTATGAGTGGTATGGCCGCAGCTGCAGGTGGAGGCGGAATTGCTGCATTAGCACAATCAATGGCTAATTCACAAGCTCAAGCAACGCAACAAGCATCTGCAAGTCTTGCACAACAAGAATCACAAAATCAACAATTAGCTGCGCAAGGTGAATTTAAAAGACAATCAATGATTGCTGCGGGCGAACAAGTGTCTCAACAAAGAGAAGCTGATAAACAAGGCACATTACTTGGAATGGCGCAGCAAAGAAAAGCAGCAGCTGATCAAGCAAGAGCAGAAGCAAAATCGCAATTACTTGGGGGTATTGGTGATATAGCTGGAGCTGGTATTGCAGCTGGAGCAGCAGGAGCGGGTCCTTTAGCAGGCCCAATGGAAACCTTATTAACACCAAAAGGATAATATGGCAACAAAGAAAACAAATCAAAGTGCATCTATTAGAAGCAGTTTAATAGCAGGAGCTGGAATGGCTGCAGATAAATTTACAGGTCTTAAAGATTTTAAGGTTAATGTAGGTGGTTTATTAGGTATGATGCAAAAAGAAGCGGCTGAAACAGAAAAAATAAAACAGCAATTGAATTCTCAATTAGAGTACATGCCAGATGTAACTAAGGTTGCTGAGAATGAAGCACCAATGCTACAAGATTATTTTCAAACTGGTAAAAATCAAATTGCTGATTTACATAATGAATTACAATATGCAGATCCAGAAGGTAAAAGACAAATACAACAGCAAATAAGTCAAATACAAAATAGTGCAAAAGCAGCTAACGGATATTTAAGTAAAAAGGTTGAGTTAGCACAAGAATTTAGAGACAATATAGATAATATATCTAGCAGCATGCCTAAAGATAAATTAGAGAAAATAAAAGGGGTTTTAATGGGTAATGATTATAAACTAGAATTTAATGATTATTCAGGTAAACCAGTTTATGTATTACCGGATGGGAGTCGAGTTGAACATGAAGAGCTTGATGACTTTTATTATAAAGACAGTAAAACAGCATTAACAATTAACGATTATTCTGAAACTTATATTAATAAAGGTAGACAAAATGAACCTTTAACTGAAGCTGACTTAAATATATTAAAAACAAAATTAGGACAGTCTATAACTGACGAAGGAAGTCTTAATTCTTTAATATCGGATAATTTAATTGAAGGAATGAACTTTGGGCCAGCTATACAAGAATTAGGACCTAATGCAACTTTTCAAGAAAAGAAAGAAAAAGTTGTGGATTATATTACGGAGCGGCTACAAGATGTGCATGGACAAGGCCAAAAAGAATATAACAGTAAACAAAATGTAAATGATACTGGAATTACAAAACCAGTAGATGGTTCAATACCTTTTATTAGCACAAGAAATCAAGGAGATTTTATTTGGTATGAGGAATTTGGTGGTTATGGTCCAGGCTTACCAAACCCAGCTGGCGGTGTTATGAAAAACAAAAACTTAACAAAAGATCAAATAGTATCGGATCCTGATGCATTAAATACAATGGCTGTTGGCCTTGGGGATATTAAATTCGGAAAATAAATTTTATGGCAGATCCAAAATTAAATGAGCAATTACTGGAGCTGCAGGAACAAGTAAGTCAACTTAAACCTACAGATAACTCTCAAGAAGCTATATTATTAAGGAGAAAGCTTAAGCAAATTCAAACACAGGTTGATGTGCAAGACACAACTGAAACTCAGGAATTGGATGAAGTGGTTGTGACTGCGGAAGCTAAAGGCGATGTTAAAACTGCTTTAGATGGCGCAAAGCAATATAAAGAAGACATAAAAAAAATAACACCCGAAACTGAAAAAACAAAAATAGGGTATGAATATTTTGGCCTTAAAATGTATGACACTTTAAGACCTGAAATAGAAAGAGAAACTTATTATCCTGATTTGCCAGGTGGTAGAAAATCTGGTTTTATTGAGTACAGAAACACATATGATGAAGATTTAAGAAAATCATTAGGCGATAAAAAGTATGAAGAGTGGAAAAAAATTGAAGCAGCTGCAAAAGCGGATGGGGTTAAGCTTGATGAAACAAATATAAATAAATATTTAAATTTAAATGATTTTGATGAACAAACAAAAAGTGAAGTTGTTCAGCAATCTAAAAGTAAAAAATCTGATTTAATATTAAGAGATTATAGTAACAAGGAAAAAAATATTATTAAAAAAGAAATATTTGAAGGTGAAGTAAAAGAAAAAGCATATGAAGAATATTCAAATACTTTTAATAAAAATTTAGAAGAATATAAAAAAACAGGTATTCCGCAATTTAAACAACCTGACTATACTCCTATTGTAAAAGAATTAAATGATGAAGTTAAAAAATCATCCGAAGATCTTGATACAAAATTTGATAATTTTAAAATAAAACAGGAGGAATACACTAACACATATAAAGACTACGAAAAAAGAATAGCAGACGCAGAAGAAAAGATTAAAAACTTCAGCATGTCTGAAAACCCCACTGTAGCAGAAATACAAGAACGTAACGCATTAGCAGAAGAATATAATAATATATTTAAAGAAGATTTATTTACTGGTTTAGATAATCAATGGCAAGAGCTAAAGGCTTTAGGTGCTGAAATAACTAATGAATCAGAAAAATTAAATAAAGCTTCTTTAGAGGTTGGTGATATTAATTTAATGAGCAATTCATTAAGTAAGAACTACAATAGAATGGATAGATTTTTACATACTATGGAAGAATCTTTTCTAGGTAGTGCTGCAATGCTTGGTTCATCTATAATAAAAGGTGGTGGTGATGTTGCTGCATTTTTTGCTAGTAATAATAAATATGATGCAAGAACAGCTGACTGGTATCAAGATTTGGTAGACATGAAAGGCCATGCGGTTGATTATAACAATCGTTTACAAAAGTATAGACAAAATGTATTGCCTCAAAAATTAGAGTACGGTGAAGGAGGCGGATTTGATTATTTTGCAGAAATGATGATTGATAATAGCCCTTCAATACTAACTGCTTTTGGAACGATGGGCTATAGCGGTTTAGCTGTGGGAGCTGGAATAGCAAGAGCCACCGCTGTAAGACAAGCAACGAATGCTGCAACAGGTGTGTTCTTTACTATGGAAGCTGGTGGACAAATGGCTAATCTTGAAATAGCACAAAGAGAAGCACCTAAAATGATAGCTGCTTTAAAAAACGAATTAAAAAACGAAACTAATTTAGTAAAAAGAAAAGAACTAGAAGAACAAATATCTGACCAGGAAAACTTATTGAATATGTCTCAGTTCAAAAAAAGTTTTAATAGTATAGCTTACGGTGGTATTGCTTCACTTGCAGAAAGATTTGGTACATTAAGATTTATAAATGATTTTCAAAAATATTCAAAACCTTTAGGATTAACTAAATTAGAAAAATTAGGAATTCCTAAATCAGTAGCTAGAGTTACAAGTAAAGCTTTTGGTACTACATCTGGTGTTGGCATTGGTATGGGAACAGAATTATTAGAAGAGGGTGCCACATTATTAGGGCAGAATTTCATGGATATTGTTGTTTTAGACCAAAATAAAAGTTTAATTGAAGGATTAGATGGCGAATTTGTAAGAAACACTTTAGCAACATCTTTAGGCATATCAGGGCCATCGGCAAGTATGAATTTAATGTCAGCATTTAATAATGAAATAAAATTAAGAAGTGAGGCTAGACAAGAAGGAAAAATTAGAGATGAAGTAATTGATATACAAAATGAATTAAATGTTTTAGATAAAAGAACAAAGAAAGCTAGAGATTTAAAGAAAAGACAAGATAAATTATTAGCTGAAGCAGCAGAAGTAAACAGCTTTATACCTTTAAAGCTAGGTAATATGACAGATGCAGAAGTTCAAAGTGTTTTTGAAAATGGTAAAAGAATGCGTGAATTAATAGCTGAAGGCAAAGAGTTAGGTCAGCAGTTAGAAATTACATCGTACGAAAAACAAAGAGTTGAGGATATAAAAAAAGAAATTCAAACATTGTTTGATGTTAATCAAGAAACATTAGGAAAATCGCAAAAACAATATTTAAACGAAATAGGTAAAGATGCACCTAATGCTTTTGAATATGTTGTTAACAGAGAAAGGTATGATGGTTATAAGCATTTGATTAGAAACATGAAGGGTATAAACCTTTTTGCAACTGATGGAAAAAATATTGACCGATTTCTTGAACAATCAAATTATACAGATCAACAAAAAGAAGATATAAAAAATGCTTATAATGATAGATCTAATGCTGTAAATGTAAATGATGATGTTATAACTTTTGATGATAATGTTGGGGCATCTTTGAGTATATTAAGCGGAACAAAAGCTGCTATGACCGCTGTTTCGCCGTTACATGAGGTTGGTCATATCCAAACTAGAAAAGCAGGTATAATAAAAGATGGTAAACTTGCTGCTCATGCAGAAGGAATGGTTGAAGATATAATTGCTGATGTAAGAAGAAGAAATGCCAATGGTAAATTATCCGATTCTGATTTTCAAATATTTAATGATAGAATAAATGCTTATAAAAGTAAAGATGGCGAAGTTAATGCTGATGAGCTTATACAGTTAGTATCTGATTTTGCAGCTACTGGAATATTACCTAAAAGCTCGTTTGAGCAATTATATAGCGCTAAAACTTTTATCAATTCTTTATTAACTAAGCTTAATGGGGAAGCATCACCTTTCTTTAAAATAAACACAGCTAATGATGCTCTTGATTTTATTACTAGCTGGCAACAAAAAGCGTTAACTTCACAAACAGAAGGTGCAGAAGAAGAAACAGACGTTGTAGAAAGCAAAGATTTACAAAGTAAAATAGCAGCACTAGTGCCAAACACTGTTCAAACACAGCAAGACTTTTTTAATAGAGATGTATTTAACCCTATATATAATAATGGTAATTTACATCCATTAATTGCTAGATATATAAGATCAAAATCTATATCACAAGAGCAAGCTGAATTAAACATACAAAATGTTGCTGATAGATTATTAAACTTTAATCCTGAAGCAACAAGAAAAGATGGGGCTACGGTTGGCGCACAAGGGTTTGTAGAATTTATAAATTCAAATGCTAATTTTGCTAAATTAGATTCCGCTAAACAATTAGCTATTGAAGCAGAACAAAGAAAAAGAACTGAAAAAATAGATGATACAACTAAACAAATATCAGCGCCTGCGCCGCAACCTAAGAAAACTAAAGAAAAACCAAAGTATAAATCTATTTCGCAAAGCAATATATTTCCAACTACTGTTTTTACAGCTATTAAAAATGCAATGATACCTGTTATAAGAGTATTAAAAACAAAAATTAATGCTCCTACAACAATAAATCAAACAGTAAAACCTATTATTTCTGAAATAAAAGATAATATGCAAAAGCAGGCGGATATTATTATTAAGAAAGCATCAGGAACAATAAAAGACGGGAAGTTAGAAACTACATTTAAAAAATCTAAAAAAGCAGTATTAGAAAACGCTCCTACAACTTGGCTTGCTAAAGCAATGCCTTTTGCAGTACAAAAATCAGTGGGCGGTGTTTTTACAGATAAACCTATTTTAAATGAAAAGGGTAAAATAGTTGGTTATGAATTTAAACCAAATTTTATTAACGATTGGAAAGGTAAAAAAATAGACAGAGTAAAAACAACTACAACAGGCCAAACATCAGGTAATCAAATTATAAGAAGGAAGCCGAATGTAAATGAAGCGGTTACAGAAGAGCAATATATGGATTACATGTTCAAATTTGACAATGATGGTAATGCTACTGAAGTTAAACGAGGTAGAAAAGAATCATGGTCAAAAATGCTGGCTGGTGAAACTACTTTTGAAATATTAGATACAGAACTTGACAACCCTAAAAGTGAAATTGTACAAGAATTAAAAAAGAATCAAGAAAGATTAGGTGTTGAAATTGCTGATAACTTTGCATCAAGTTTAAGAAAAGATATTGATAGAGGAACAGTAAAAGAAAGCAAAGGTTTAGCTGCAATGAATATAACACAATTTGACGATTGGTTTGCAGGAAGACAAAATTTCTTTAATGGAATAACTAAGTTAGCTGAAGATGGATTATTAAACATAGGCAATACAATAACAAGAATAAAAAGAGCTCATATAGATGCTTATGGCAATTCATATTCAACTACAGTACATACAGAAATTGCTAAACAATTTTTTGATAGATTAAAAATATATAACAATAAAGATATAGTAGGTGATTTAGAAGGTACTAAAAAAACTTTTGAAGAATATTTAACTGATATATCTACAAGTTTAGATTTTAATGAAAACATACAAGAGTTAACGGGTGCATCAATGTCTGTTGTTAAACTTTACGAAAATCAAGGTTTTATAGCAGATAGCCAGCAATTTTTAATTGATCATTTAAATAACGTTGATATACAATCAGCTGTTGCTTTCTTTAGCCCTACATTTGCAAACTCTGGTAAAATTGGTAAATTTAGAGATGGTAAAATAACAGACGGAGCAAGTCGAGCAGATTTATTTGCTGGTAAGCAAAATGTAATAAACGCTTTAAACGAAGCTGGGTTTAATATTAAAAATATAACTAATAGTGAAATAATACTTAACAACGGCAAAGTATTAAAAAGAAATTTATCAGCAACAGGTAATGTTATAGAGGGACATTTAACAGATAAATTTGATACTAAAAAAGATAAAAAGAACGCTGAAGCAGCGTGGAATTTTACAGAAGGTATTATGAAAGGGTTAAAAAATCAACCCGCTCATGTGCAAGCTATGGTTATGGCAGCTATGAATTCAGGAACAAATACATCTTTGAGAGCTGCTGCTCCTGTAACACATAGAACGTCAGAGTTACCTTCAAAACTTAAAAAAGATTATAGATACGAGCATGCTGTTCCTGCTAGAGTAGTATTAGCTATGATGCACCAAAATATAATTAAAGGTGATAAATCAATTGATTTGAAAGCTTTAAAAGAAGACTATCAAGTTGCTATTATACCTAAATCAATGGATAAAGTTTTAGGTGATACTAAACTAGGACAAGTAATGGTTGCTGGATATAGACCAGGTATTACACCATGGTTTACTAGATATTATAACTTTATGACAAGAGGTAAAGTGCAATATGCTTTACAAAATTATGAAACAGGCAATGTAGTTGGTCAAGAGTATGCTGACGCTTTTAACAATGGTGCTACAGCAAAAACAGATAGAATAGGAAAAGTGCCTAAGCCAGATCCAGTTGTAAGAGAAAGTAAAGGATTTTTAAATGAAGAGATCAATAATATGATCGCTAGACAAAAAGGCGTAAGAGCAGAAACAACATATTCTGAAGTTGTGGCTAGAAAAAAGGGCGCAAACAAAGGAAAATTTGATTTCTTTTTACCTGCATCAGCTGAGGATTTTAGAGGTTTAACATCATACACTTTTGCTGGTAAAGGAAAACAAGGTGAAGCTGATCAAAAGTTTTTTGAAGATAATATAATTAAACCTTATATGAAAGGCATTGCCGCTATGGAAATGGCAAGGCAATCAATGAAAAATGATTATAAAGGATTATTAAAAATGTTTCCTAAAGTAAAAAAATTATTAAATAAAGAAATTAATAATTCTGGATTTACTTTAGACCAAGCAATAAGAGCCACATTATATGATAGATCAGGGTTTGATATACCTGGAATATCTAAAAGAGATTTAAAAACCTTAAAAGATATTGTTAATAAAAACGAAAATTATAAAGGATTTGCTGATGGATTATTTACTATAGGTAAAAAAGATAAATGGGCTGAACCAGGAGAGTTTTGGGATATAGGTAGTATATTAAAAGATTTAAATACTATTGATGAAAAAGTAAATAGAAAAGATTTTTTAGCAGAGTTTATTGAAAATGTAGATCAAGTATTTGACACAAAAGCTTTGAATAAAATAGAAGCTTTATATGGTACTAGACATAGAGATGCTTTAGAAGATATAATAAGAAGAATGAAAACTGGTAGTAATAGACCAGGGGGAGGAGATAGATTAACTAATTCATGGCTCAACTGGGTAAATAATTCTGTTGGTACTATAATGTTCTTTAACAGAAGGTCAGCGTTGTTACAGATGATTTCATTTGCTAATTTTACTAACTGGTCAGATAATAATCCATTAAAAGCTGCTACGGCTTTTGCTAATCAACCAGCTTACTGGAAAGCATGGGTTGAAATATTTAATTCAGATAAATTAAAACAAAGAAGAGGTGGTTTAAAATCTGACGTGCAAGAACAAGAAATTGCTAATCAAGCTAAAAATGCTAAAGATAAAACTGGAGCGGCTGTGTCTTATTTATTAAAAATAGGATTTACACCAACTCAAATAGCAGATAGTGTTGCTATTGCAACTGGAGGTGCTACATTTTTGGTTAATAGAACTAAAACATATCAAAAACAAGGTATGAGTTATGAAGATGCTAGAGCAAAAGCTTTTGAAGATTTTAGCGCTATATCTGATGAAACACAACAGTCAGGTGATCCAATGCTTATATCTAAACAACAAGCAAGTCATTTAGGTAGATTAATATTAGCGTTTCAAAATACGCCTATGCAATATACTCGATTAATGAAAAAAGCTGCACAAGATTTAATTAATGGTAGAGGTGATTGGAGAACAAATGTAAGTAAAATTATTTATTATGGATTTATTCAAAATTTAATATTTTCAACATTACAACAAGCGGTATTCGCACTTCTTCCAGGATTCGACCCTGAAGAAGATGAAGAAGAATATGGTAAAGATGTAGATGCTAAAAAAGCTAAAGTTATAAATAGCATGATTGATACTATTTTAAGAGGTAGTGGATTAGCAGGTGCTGTTGTTTCAACACTTAAAAATGCAATAAGAAGATACCAATTTGAAGATGCAAAAGGGTTTACAGCTGATCATGCTTATACCCTACTAGAACTCTCTAATGTATCTCCACCTATTGGTTCAAAGCTTAGAAAAGTATATAATGCAATACAAACTAAAAAGTTTGAAAAAGATGTATTAGAGGAAAGAGGTATGGCATTTGATAGTCCTATATATGAAATAATTGGTCAGCTAACTTCTGCTGGAGCTAATATACCAATGGATAGAGCTGTTGCTGAAATGAGAGCAATATCTGAAGCGTTAGATTCTAAAAATACAACAATGCAAAGAATAGCGTTGGCCTTAGGCTGGAGAACATGGGACGTTAATATAAGAAACGAGGAGCATGAACTTATAAAAACGCAGGCTAAAGCAAGAAGAAAAGAAGAAGGCAAAATAAAAGCTAAAGAAACTAGAAAAAGAAATGCAGAGCTTAAACAGCAAATATTAATAAAATTATCTAAAGAAAATCAAAAAGAATATATAAGATATTTAGGAATGTCTACTAAAGATAAAAACGGATATATTAAAAAAGAAATAGAAAAACTAAATAAATAATTATGGCAAAAGACGCATGTTATAAAAAAGTAAAGGCAAGGTACAAAGTATTTCCTTCTGCATATGCCAGCGGTGCTATTGCAAAATGCAGAAAAGTTGGTGCTAAAAATTGGGGTAACAAATCTAAGAAATAATGGCAGTAAGAAAAACTAAAAAAGGTGCTTCACTTAAACGTTGGTTTAAAGAAAAATGGATAGACGTTAGAACTGGCAAACCTTGTGGTAGAACAAAAGGTGATGGCAGGGGTGTACCATATTGTAGACCAAGCAAAAGAGTATCTAGCAAAACTCCAAAAACATCTGGCGAAATGTCATCTTCTGAAAAAGCAAAAAAGATTAGAGAAAAGAAATCATTAGGACAACCAGCCGGTAAACCAAGAAGAGTAAAAAATCTTAAAAGACGTAAAAAATAGGTAATTACATATATTATACAAACTTAACATCATGGCTCAACAAATATCAGAAAATACACAAGTACAACTTGATTTAAAAACGATTGGAATAATTGTTGGTGGAGCAATATCACTTGCAGCAATGTACTTTGCGTTACAAGCTGATATAGAGCTTGCTAAGCAATTACCGGAACCACCTGTATCAAGAACAGAATTTGATTTAAAAGATGAATTAATTCGTTCAACTATATTAGATATAGATGAAAAGGTAGATAAGAATTCACAAAAACTAGACCAAATAGACGAAAAACTATTTGAGATTATAAATAAATAATCATGAAAAATTTATTTACTTTAATATTAATTTTACTTTCCACACATTTATTTTCACAAGAAGTTTCAGTATTATATTTAAATTCATCTTGGAATGTTAGAAATGCATATAAAGATATAGATAAAATTAAAGGTGTTAAAATTTTAAAAGCTGATTACGATCAACAACCACCAAGTATAAGACAAGCGGTTAGATCTGTACCAGCTATTGTTGTTTTTAAAAATGGTAGACCTGTTGCAACATGGCAAGCAGATATATCAATGAAATTAACTGTAAAGGTTGAAGATGTGCAAGCGGTAATTGATAATGCAAAAGCTCCAGCAAGAAGAGCATCTACAAATTAAATAATATATGAATAAAATAAGTGAACACATTAGCTATAAAGAAGGTGTGTATAGCAAAACAGCGGAAAGATTAGGAATTGATAATACGCCAACCGCGTATCATTTACAAAATATGGAATTGATTGCTGAAAAAGTATTTGAACCATTAAGAAAAGCAGCCAATGGGCCTATAGCTATAAACTCATTCTATCGCTGTGATAAATTAAATACTGCAATTGGTGGGTCAAGTAAATCACAACATTGTGAAGGCCGCGCAATTGATATAGACGACACGTACGGTTACATGTCAAATAAAGATATGTATGAATACATTAAAAATAATCTCGATTTTGATCAGCTCATATGGGAATTTGGGGATGATAATAACCCTAATTGGGTTCATGTTAGTTATGTTGATCATGATTTTAACAGACAAAGATGTCTGAAAGCATATAAAGAAAACGGAAAAACTAAATATAAAGTAATATAATATGGAAAATTGTAATTGTCCTTACTGCATTTGTGAATAACAAATAGAATAAAAAAAGGGGCCGCAAAGCCCCTTAATTATTTGGATCCCACCTGCCACTCATTTCCTCACGCGCGCTACTTCCAAATTTTATCCATCACAAGCTAAACAGTTTTCATCCATTGCTTGATCGGCAATATCACCTCTCAAAACAGATTCTGTTCGCATATAATACAAAGTTTTAATACCTTTCTTCCAAGCTTCCATATGGACTTTATTAATCCATTTTGGTGTAGCTACAGAGGGAAAAGCTAAATTTAAAGAAACAGATTGGTCAATATACTGTTGACGTATACCTGCTTGATTAACTAATTCTAATTGATTAATCTCTTTAAATGTTTTAAATACTTC
>Ga0255752_10004363_pt1 | contig 14251 bp, 8 predicted proteins | sample 011ome_25_FD_179952 | JGI IMG/M metagenome (GOLD analysis project Ga0255752, IMG submission 179952) | Coastal salt marsh microbial communities from the Groves Creek Marsh, Skidaway Island, Georgia - 011512CT metaG (version 2) | ecosystem: Environmental > Aquatic > Marine > Intertidal zone > Salt...
GACGATTGCTGTCCTTGAATACTTTCTAACTGAGGTATGTAATTCTCTAATTTTAGTTCTAAAGGTTTATCTAAACTTTGATTTTCAAAATCTTTTACCATTTGTTTTATTAAAGACTCAACCGGTAAAAAAGGATTTTCTATTCCACCTTTTGTTGCATTACGTTCAAATGCATCCTCTATTCCATCTGAAACTTCAAATGCATTAAATTTTCCTCTTAATAATCTTTTTAAAGTTTTCTTTGAAATATTTCTTCTATCAAATATATTTTTTAAGTCTTTGTCATTTAGACCTAAAGTTTCAGCTGCATTTAAAACTTGTTTCATGTTTCTTTGTGTTTCAAATAAAGTTTTGTTTGCAATAAAAAATCTTTCAACAACTTCTTTAGGTGTTTTTCTTTCACCACTTAAAACACCGAATCTTCCTGACGTAAAGTTTTTTCTATCTTCTGATTGTTCTTTTTGAAATCTTCCAAGATAAAAGTCTAGACTTCTTTCAGGGTCTATTTTAATAGGTCTCATACCAAATATACCTGCAACCTCTGGCCCTATTTCATAAGTAGCAGCTCCTTTTCCAGGTTCGCCTGTTACAGCTTTTATAGTTCTTTGGAAAGGTTGTGTAGATGGTAACATTGTTTTAGCAAGATGCTCAGTTATGATTAAGTATTTTTCCATGTCAGGAGTTCTATCACCATAAAGTTGTCTCCCGTCTCTTGTTCTTCCATTTCTACTCCATATATCCATAAACGCTTCTGTATAAATAGATTCAGATACGAATGGTGAAGCAGTTTGAGCGGTAGCATCTAGTATACCTCTCAAGAAACCTTTAGTTAAAACTTCTTCATCTTCTATACCTTGTTGAATATTATATAAAACTGTTTGAAATGGTCTTGTAAGAGTATCGTAGACATTGTTTTTTGACCAGTCGATGTAGTAATATTCACCACTTGTTGGATTTTTAAATAATATTTTTTGTGAATCTCTTGACCATGGAGCAACAAAATAATTAATTGCATCTGCTTCTTTATTTGTAACACCAAATATAGATTTAGATCCTTCAACAATACTATAAGGTAATACAGCAGTAGCAAAAGTCGCTCCTGTTAATCGTTTCATACCGATTGCTCTTGTTACTGGATTTTTAATTTCTTTTAATCCTTGATTGAAAATACCAAAACCTGTTCTAAATATTTCTGAAGGCCATGACATAAAATTACCAAAAGGTGACATACGCATACTTCTTACAAACTGACCTACTCTTGCATAATTAGGGACTGTATTTTTAACTATTTCTGCAGCTTGTCGTTTTAAATCTTGTGGAATAGGTAGACCTTTTTTTGCATAAGCATTTCTTAATCTAGCAAGTTCTACTTCAAAATTATATATCTTCCAAAAATCATCTTCCGCAACATATGCATCCTGAAAGGCTTTGGTAGTTTTTTTAATACCTCTACTTATTCCTTTACCTAAATTATTTAACAAAGGTTTTAAAACGCTGTCTGTAGCAATATTACCATCACCAAATCTAACATCTTTAAATAGGTTACGAATATCTCCAAGTCTTACGTTTGTATTTACAATACCTAAATCCAAGTATTCTCGATACTTGGCCATCGCTTCTGGTTGTCTCATACCTACTTGAACTACTTTTCTAGCTTCATTCATAGCTTCTGCCATTAGTTTAGGACTTGTTAATATTGTACCATTAGCAAGTGAGAAAGCTGCAGAACTTAAAAAGTTTCTTATGTGTGTAGGTATGGATAAAACAGTTTTAGCAAACTGTGCTCCAGCTTTAGGTGTAAGTAATCCATATCTATATGCAGCCGCCGCTGTTCTTCCTAAAAGACCTTGTCCTTTAGCTTCACCTCTCATCCAATCTTGAAGACCAGCCACACTTTGAAAACCTTCTGCAATATCTTTTGAAGTATAAATATTTTCATCAGGAAAATATTTACTCATTTCTTCTGGCATCTTAACTATTGAAGTCTTTGATCCAAAAGCTTGTTTAGCAGCTAATGGTGTAGCATGAAAAAATCCTCTAGCGCCTTCAGGAGTTTGTGCTGTAACTCTACTTTTAATTAAATTATCTGCATCAAGCATGTCTTGAAAAAGTTCACCACGCCTAGCGATTGATGATAATCTTGCAACAGATGCAAATATAGAGTGACGTGCGTCCTCTACTTCACCGAATAATTGTCTAAACGCTTTACTTCCTTTACCTATTACACGGAAATCTTTTGTACCATCCGGTAAATTTTTTTCTAAAGTTTGTCTAAATGTTTTTATGTTGTAAGGAGTATCAGCTCCTTTAGTTAAATTTACATATTCAAAAGTAGGTAGTGTATCTTTTTTAGGATTCATTTCACGAGCTTGTCCTACAATATCATCAACATAAGATTCTGCTTGTAATCTTGTGATTGGTTTATTATTTTTTGCAGCATATCTCATAAAAATATTAGCTACTCTATCAACTGTATCTTTAGTTGGTTTATATTTTTGTAGTAAACCTGCGTCTGCATTTTCAAATATTTCAAAAGTATTTGCTATACTATCTTTTACTCTGCTTCCTAATAAACTAGAAAGTTCTCCCTGCATGTTTTTAGGAAGATCACCCACTGAAGGACTGTTAGAAGCAATTTTTAAAAGGTCCACAAAATAACTTCTACTATTCTTTATTCCGTTTAAAATTATTTCAACCCCTTCTGGTGTTGCTCCATTTCTAGTTAGTAAATCTACAAAGTCTACAGTCTTTGCTTCATCTAATCCTTTCATTAAATCACCTTCAAACAGAAGATCATTCATCTCTTTGTATAATTGTTTTCGTTCTGCAGTATTAGCTGCAAACAATACGTTTCTAGTTTCAGGAAAAATTTTATTTACTTCTTTATCAATTCTACCTACTTGTTCCATTGCAAAGTTAGTGTCAACCATTTTACTTGCTGATTCTTGTTCTCTTGCTAAAGCTTGTTGAACAGGTTTATTTCCTCTAAATCTAAAGATACCACCAAACTTGTCTAGTTTTCTTTCAATAGCATCATCACTGTAAGCAAGGTCCTTACCTTTTTTCTCAAGAAGTTTTGATACACCTCTTCCTATTCCATAAACAATAGGAGTAACTAATAAAGATTCTGAAGAAAATTTTAATCTGTTTAATAATCTTCTTGAAGCATCATCTCTTTCAGACTCTCTAATTTCTCTATCTAATTGAGTTGGACCAGCTTGAAATGCGTCACCTATAGTTCCCAACTTTTCAACATCAGCGACAAAAGTTTCTCCAGCCAAGCCACCAGCAACAACTGCTCCAAACTTTTGTCTACCGGTTAACTTATTTAAATTTTCTGCTGCCTTGAGTCCATTCTTAACATTCTTACTACTAAGGTTTAGATAATTACCTGTCTTCTTAGCATTTAAAGCTTTAGTAGCTAGTTTAGTTGCAACTTTAGCACCGATGGCACCTGGTACCCCAATTTGAACTAAAGCTTCTGTAAGTCTACCTACAGCTCTTTCTTGTGCTAATTCTTCAAAAGGATTTATTGTATCAAAAAATTGTTCAACCTTTGCAGCTGAGTTTGTATCTAAACCTAAATCTATTAAATCAGCAGCTAATGATATAACCCCTTCAGGCACTTTTATAGCTCCTGATATAATTCCAGCTGTTGCAGCAGTTAGTCCTGATATGTTACTATTGTCTTCAGCTTCAGGTTCTAAAGACTCATCTCTATCATTAGATTTTTTTTCAGGTTGTGAAGTTGTTGACGGTTTTTCTTTAAGTATTTCCTCTAAACTAAAAATACCTTCGTTGTTTATATCAAGTTGATTTTTTTCTAACTCAGTAGATTCTCCAGATTGTTGTTTAAGGATTTCTTCAAGACTTAAAGCCATTTACTCTCCTTATATTATAGGGTTAAATCCAGAGTCTAAATAAATAGTTTGTTGAACGTTTGTTGCATCATCTCTGTCTCTATAGAAATATCTAGCTCCTTCAGGTGCTTTCATATCCATAGCAATTTCATATAAAACATTTTCTTGAACTGGTACATTTGGACTATCAAAAATAGCAACAGTTGAAATATCAAGTCCTTCTATTTTACCTGAAGCCAATAAACCATCGTGTATTTGTTTTGATCTAGCCTTTTTACGACGTTTATTATCATACTCTATAATAGCTTCAGTGTATGATTCAACCTCATCTTCAAAGTCCGACATTTTAGGCGCTGCTTCTGTAATTTTATATACATCATTTAGATACTCTGTTCTTTTTTGAAGATCATTTCCTAAAGTTCCATTAACAAAACTAACAACTCTTTGTTTTTCTTCATCTGCTAAATCAGCGAAGTCTCGCCCTGGATATAAAGATTCTGTAGCAAAACCTATGTTTTTTATAAACGCTGTTTCTTGATCATCAATACCGTCTGCATCTAAACTTCTTTCATAATCTCTTAATTCTTCTCTATCGTATACGTCCATAAATCTTTTTAATTTTAAAGCATCAATACCAGCTGCTGAGGCATCCATAGCCTCTGTTTCTTTAATTAAACCTGGCACCGCACCAGCTCCTGCTTGTGCTACTTTTTGTAAAAAACTTCCTCTTAAATTAGGATCTGCTAAACCTGCACCAAATCTTAAAGCAAGATTTGCCATTCTTCTATCTTTTTTAGGTTTAATAAATTGATCCATTATGCCAGTGCCTTGCATTGCAGCTCGCATTAATTCTTCTCTATTTCTTGGTTGAAATTTTTCTTTGACAGTTTCTTTAATAGTTTCTTCACTCATATCAAAAGGTGAAAAAGGGTCTCTCATGTTTTCAATTTCCATTAATTCTTTAGCATCACCTACTGGATCTGTTCCTTCATCGTAGTTCATTCTAGTAGTCGTGCTTAAACCACCTTTTCTAAACATTGGTCTTTTTAAAATATTTTGCATTATCCTTTTACCGATCCGTAAATTCCTCCAAGAGTAGTTCCTAGAGATAAAGCTGTTTGTAAAGGACTCATCTGTGGTGATGACATACCAGTCATAGCAGGTGACATTGGCGTAGTCATGCCTCCTAATGAACCTAAACCAGAACCTAAATAACTTGTTCTTTCGTATGGTTCGTATGCTGCTAGTCTCGCACCTTGTCTTTTTGCATCTTCAACAGCTTGTCTATATGCAAGATCAGAAGCTCCTGCAGAAGCTAAGCCAGCAAATGTTTGTCCTTCTAAGGCAGGTGTTAAAGTTCCAAGTTGTGTTTGTTCACCAAACGCTCTGCCTGCTGCCGCTTGTGCTTGACCAAAACCTTGACCAAGTAATTGTGCTTGTAACGCAGCTCTGTTTCTATCTGAATCTGTTTGATATTGTGCTCTTTCAACACCTTCTCTACCACCACCAAAAGCTCCTGCAGATACTGCTCTATCAGCAATACCTTGCATCCCTCTTTGAGATTGTAGATCATATTCTGTAAGTGTAGTATCAATCACGTCTTCTTGATATGGAGACATGAATTGTTTGTAAGCATCAGGTCCTGAAAATTGACCTGCTCTTTCTAAGAAAGGTTCGAAAGACATAACACCTGTACCAGGTCCTATGCTTTTTATACCACCCATCGCATCAAAAGTTATAGCTCCAAGTCCAGCTCTTCTAGCTTGTTCTTGAGCTGAAGCCATTGAAAGATCAGATCTTCTCATGACCTCTGGTTGGAATTTAGTTGTATCTGTAGGGACGTTAGTTAATGTTTCTAAACCAGATATATATCTTTTGTTAGCGGCTTCTAATTGTGGATTAGTAGTTGTTGCCATTATACTCTTCCTCCATTTTCTAATCTTTTCATCATACTGTACATACGTTCAGCACCTTTATCTACATCACCGTCACCCATTCCTCTGACAGCATCAGCAGTAAAAACAAATTCGTTATTTGATAACATCGCAGGGATATCATCTTCTTTTTCTTTTACACCTACAGGAGGAATAAATCCACCCGTTTCTCTCATATCTAATTCTGTAACACCTTTAGGGTTTATATTTAAATCTAGTCCCTCGATTCCCGCTGCTTGCATCGCGTTTTCTTCAGGAGTATCACCGCCTCTAGCTGCTCTAAATCTATCAAAGTTTGCGTTTCTTAAAAGTGAAGTCATTAATGCATCTAAACCTTTTTGATCTCCTTTAGAATATAGATTCATAATTTCTTCGTTTTCCATTACTTCAGGTCTAAAACTTGCTGGCATTCCGCTAAGTCTATTTTCAAAAAATTCTTTTATTGTACTTCTTACTTCTTCATCTGATGCTCTTTCAGCTGGTAAAGCTTGTTGAGGGGTAAAAGTTGCTGAAACTTTTTTACTGAAAAGAGGACTTCCTCTTCCAAAAAAACTACCTTCATCAAATTTTTCTTTAAATACATTTAAAATATCATCAGGAGTTACATCTTTAGCACCACCACGACGCACCTTCAACCTGTCCAACATCGGCTCTGCTTTCACTGTTCTACCTAAAAAATAATTCTCTCTTGGAACAGTCATTATTCCACCATCTGCTGCAACATTTCTATATTCTATAGTTAAATCGTCAGCGAATTGATCTATCTCGTCTTGTGTATAAGGATTTTTTGTAGGGTCTCTTCTAGGATCAAAAGGACCAGATCGTTTTAAATAACTTGAAACATTCTCTCCTCTTTTTTTCATAGCCTCTGCAAACTTAGCATCAAAACTATCTTGATCTTCATCAGGAAAAAACTTTTCTTTAATGTAAGCAGCGATCATTGTTAAAGGTATTGTCTTACCAGGATCACCTAAAAATCTTCCAATGTCTCCCATTTGAAATTCTTTATCATCACCAAAAAGATATTGTTTTCCCATATCCATTCCTTTATCAAATATGGTTGACATGATACCTTTATCTTTTACTGCGCCTCCACCTTTTGTCATTCCTGAAAAATCAGGCATGCCTTTTGGACTACCTTTTATTATTTCGTTAGCAGCGTTTTTACCACCGCCTTTAAATATACTTGTGATTCCACTCATGGCATCACTACCTAAAGCTTTAGCACCTTCTAAACCTTGACCAAAATAATTCCCCGTCCCTGGAATCATACCCACTAGTTTACCACCGCCATACATCATGGCACCTTGTTTTAACGCATCGCTAATACTTCCTCTTTGATCAAATCTACCAATACCACGCATTGCAGCTGCAAGACCTGGATTAAAAGGTGCAACAAATGGAGCGGCTTTGACTGCTATGTCTGCTAACTCATTAGGAATTAATTTACGAAGTGATTCTTTTGCTTTAGCACCACTTTTTAATTCGTTAGGTATTATATCATCAACAATTTTGTCTTTTACGTTACGTAATCCTTTTTCGATCTTCTTAAAAATACTCATGTTAATTCAATTCTTGTTTTTCCTCTTCGGATTTTTGTTGTTTTTGTTTTTCTTTAAAATGTTCTACCATTTTAATAAAATCTCTTAACGGATAATGATGAATATAGTTTCCATCTATTTGACTTGCGTTAAAATCTAAATGACACCACAAATCTTCTCCTGCATTTTTTACTCTATCTAAAAATTTATAAAAACTACCTTTAAAATAATTTTCTTCCCCAAGAGAAGGTAAGTTAAAATAAAAAGGTTTTTGTTCTTCAAAATCATCTCCGCCTTTTTCTTTATTTTTAAAGAAAAATTTATCAAAAATATCTTTATGTTCTTCAAAAACTTTTCTATTAATTTTAACAAAACCATCAGCTAGTGATGAAACTTTAATTAAATTTAAATCCCCCACCATTGTTTCTGTTTTTTCTAAATCCAATTCTATTGCAAGTTGAGGTATTCTAGTATGGTTATCTGTTTTATATGAACCACCCACAATTTTTTGAGCTTCATACTTTATTAACATATCAACAATATTTTGAGGTTCAAATATAAGGTTTGATTTTAAAAATATAAAGTCTGATATTTCTTCAGTAGTTAAAAAGTTTTCAACAACCTGACTTTTATGCACATCTGAAATATCTGTTTTTTCTATAAAAACAAATTCAGATTCAATTTCTTCTTTTTTTAATAAGTCAATTGTTTTTGTCAGACATGTAACAAATCTAGCGTCTACGTTTAGTTGATTTTGACAAGTGGTAATTAATACTATTTTCCTCATTTTTCTCCTAAGTTTATATTGATAACACTATAATTAAATGTTCTCAATGGTTTATTTGAAGAAAGAACGTAACATAATCTTTGTATTTTCATTCTTTCATATATCATGAAAAGCCCCTGATTTAACGAGGGGCTCATCATAAATTCTGTTAAAGATTAGTTAGTTGTTGATTTTAACTTTTCAATCTCTTCTTGTTGCTCTTTCAAAGCTTGTACAAGTATTGGTAATAACTTGCCATATGACGCCTCTAAAGCTTCAGGATTAGATTTATAAACTATATCTAAGTGTTCCTGTATACCATGTTTACTTTGAGCATCATCTAAGTCTTGGGCTAAGAATCCCATGTCATGTTCTTTGCCTTTAACACCATCTCTTCTATCCCAATCAAACTTAACTGGTTTTAGATCTTTGATGAAAGCACTAGCATTTGAAATTGGTTCAATGTTAGTTTTATCTCTAGCATCTGATAAAGATGTAATTGAAGTTACATTACATCTCAAAGCTGTAATATTAGCATCACCTAAAGTAATTTCATTAGAAGCACCTGTCGCAGTAGCTGAAGCATTGGCTCCAATTATAATACAGTTATCCATACCAGTAGAACCTACGTGTTGAGCGTTGTCCCCTATAATCACGTTTTTCTGAGTACTAGTATCAGTACCACTAACACCGTGACTTACACAAGCCTCATTTCCAATAACTATATTTTTATCTACGTTAGCGAAACCATTAACATTGTAACCAGTGCTTGACTGATTATTACCGAAAATACCATGTCCGATTGCTATAGTACTTTGAGAATTTGAAGCCGAGTAGCATGGATCAATTCGTCCCGGTCCTCCAATAACTATATTGAAAAAAGTATCATCAGGAGATGCAAAAGGATTTCCAGGAGAGTTTTCATATCTTTTTCTTAATGTAACTCCTGCTTGGTAATTTGCTCCATTACTACAAATTATAGTATTAGCACTAAAACTTCTTCGTTGACTACTTAAATCACCTGATCCTGCAGCAATAAAATTGACCATTCCATCACTAAAACTTGTACCAAACGCTTGTTCACCTATAATTACTTGATCGGTTGAATTTAATACAGGATATTGACCATAAGTTCCATCATAATTATTTTTGTTTTTAAATCTTCCAAAACCATTCCTATTTCCAATAATTACACCATTTCCAAGATATTGCGTTTTAGCTGATCTAAGACCTGAACCAGCCGATATAACTGCAGTTGAAGTATTCATATTACTATTGAAATTGTTGTTTCCAACAACTACTTGGTTTCTATGAGATGGTGAGTTGTAACCTTGAGTAATAAGACCATTAAGGTTATTAGTTCCCATTAAATTTAAATTAGATAAGTTTTCTCCATAACCTAAAGTGTAGCCATAATCAGGATATAAAAATGCAAAGTTTCCATCTGCTCTTTTAGGTAGATTACAGTTATTTGTTCCCAATACGTTAAAATCACCTGCTGATTGGTTTGGATAACCATTCATAGTTGCTGTTAGTCCTACAAAGTTTTGTTGTCCAACAATATTCATAGGGCCTTCAAAATTCATATAATATGAATCAGGAGTATTTAATCCACCTCTATAAAAATTTTGAGTAGTAAATAAATCACCACCGATTATGACAGAACTTTGTAAACCTCTTGCCATATCTAACATAGATGTTTGATATCTATCAAATTTACGATTATCTGCAAACGCAGGGTTTGTAGGAAGAGAATCAGGTTTAATTATAGTAATGTTGTTTTCAGTAAAATTAGGACTGTAACCTACACCACCTTCTATACCAGGACCTTGAGTCCAACTCGTATATCCTTGTGTAGCTGGTGCTACTGTATTAATAACACTTACACCTAAATTTAAACTTGGTGCAAATACTTCACATGAAGTAAATTGATCAGCATCAGTACTAAAACCGTTTGCTATATTTTTTACTGAAGTTTTACCTAAAGTTCCATAATTCGCCGTTGAGCTTGCTATTTTTCCTACTGCCATAATTTTTCTCCTTAAAATTGTTTTTTATTTATATTTTGGATTGTTGTCAATCCTTTAATTACGCCTTTTTTAGTTCGTCTAATTCTTTTTTTAAATCCTTTATGGCTTGAACTAAAATAGGTATAAGTTTCCCTGGTGCAGCCTCTAATTTATCAGGGTTGTTTTTTAAAACTAACTGTAAATGATCTTCAACACCGTGTTTTTGTTGAACTTCGTCTAGTTCTTGTGCAATAAATCCGACTTCTTTAATGTCTTTTCTAGCACCGTCTCTAGTGTCCCATACGAACTTAACAGGTCTTAAATCATTGATAAAATCAAGACCTATGTTCGCGTCTTCAATATCTTTCTTGTCTCTAGCGTCTGATAGAGCAGTGATTGATGTTTGATTACATCTTAAAGTTGAAATACTTCCGTTTCCTAAAGTAATTTCATTATTAACTGAAGTAGTTGAAGGTTGTGCACCATTACCTATAATAGTATTATTTTGACCCGCCTGGTTTGATCCAGTACATGCTTGATAACCTAAAATAGTACACTCAACTAAGTTACCGTTTAGTCCATTAAAAGATTGAGTTCCTACTACTACATTATTTCTACTATTATAAGCGTAATAACCTGCATTTTGACCTATTAAAATATTACTACTACCATTTAAATTAAAACCAGTGCTTGGACCTATTCCAATGTTATTTGTACCACCAGCTTCTCCTAAAGCACGACTTCCTATAGCAGTTGCCTGTGTAGCATTATATTGTGTCAAAGCTTCAAAACCAACAGCTGTGTTATCTCCTCCAAAAGAAATGGCATCACCCGATTTAGCTCCTACAAATGTATTGTTATTAGAAGTTGAACCTGAACCAGCGTTGAAACCTACAGCAGTATTTCCTGTACCACTTGTATTACTAAGTAACGCTACAGCTCCTACTGCAGTATTTTGATTTGCAGTATTATTTTTTAACGCTTGACCTCCTACTGCAGTATTTTGATTAGCATTAGTAGCATTTTGCAAAGATTCTGAACCAATAGCAGTATTTTGAAGGCCATTGTTATGGCTTTGCCCTGCCCCATTTCCTATAAATGTATTATCAAGATTTCCAGGTCCTAAACTACTTCCTGCAGCATTACCATAAGCAACGTTATTTATTCCAATTGGATGATTACCATCAAGTTTTACACTTCCAGAATTAAGTACTATACTATTTGAATAATCTGTAGGATTATTTTGTCCAGTCGACTCTAAGAATACTGAGTCTCCTGATACTGACCAAGCAGCTCCCGAAGTATCTATTCCTGGTGCAGTTTGAAATGTAGGTGCAGTTCCTGCACCGTTTGAAGTTAAAACCTGTCCTGATGTTCCTTCTGAAATTGCTCCAAAAGTACCACCATCATTTGTTTGAACTTGACCATTTGTTCCTGCAGGATTACCTGCTGAATCATTAACCCAACTTAAAGTACCATTACCATCTGTTGAAAGAATCTGACCTGCAGTACCTGCACCATTTGGAAATGTTAAAGTTGTGTCTGATGTAATTGTATCAGGAGCTGCAATAGATAAATATTTTGCTTCGTTAACATTCTTACCATCTGTTAAACGAATCTCTCCCTTTTTGTCATTAAGTCCTACTACGACTGGACCTGTGAATGCTGTAGTTTTTTCTGCCATAATTAAATATACTCCTATTTCAATTTTTGATCAAGCTTATACTGAACCTATTGGTGTCGTTTCTTGATCCTCTCTGTTTACTTGCATGGCGGCGATTGTACCTTGTACTCTACCGGTAGTATTTGTTGTAAACACTAATTTATCTCCGCCTTCTAACACAAGCGGCCCTGTAAGTAAATTCAAATATTGACCAGTATCTAAAGTAGTAGAAAACGCAATTGTTTGACTTGCTACATACGGTCTTCCAGGACCCCTGTCTAATCTAACTTCTAAATTAATACTAGCTGCCCCTGTATTGTTTGCGTAAAAAGCATTTACAATTGCATGTGAATCTTCAGGAACTCCGTATACTGTTTTCTCACTCGTTGTTGGAGTGAGATCATAGATCATATTTTTAAAACTTGTTGCCATAATTAACTCCTAATTATACCCTCTTGCGATAGAATACCAGGTATTATATGCTACATATCCAGGCCCTGGTTTATACCCTGCAGGATAGCCTCCATCTCCAAAATAAACAAATGTTCTAGATTGACCGGCAGGAAATGAATTTAAATTTGCAGTAAAATATCCATCTATTTTAACTGAATATCCAGTAGAATCATATCCTCCTTTTAATATAACACTATAACCACTACCATTTGTTACTGCTACTTTTGTTCCAACAGGTGGTTGTTGGGGGAACACTATTGTAGCAGGGTCTGGTAGACCACCTATACCATCAGCAATAACTAAATACCCTCTATTTCTACTTGCTTGAAAGCTTGCAACCGGACCAAAGACTCCACCAAAAAATTCTGCTACACCTATTCTACTGTAAATTATACCTCCTGTTGTACCACCTACTGTCGATGTGGCAGGTCCTGAAGGTTTATTAGGTGAGTATCCTAAAAAATAAGATAACTGTTCTATTTCACTAAAAGTGTCACCTCTAGTTTTATATTGAGCATTTATTTGTTGAATAAAATTATTAATGGCTCTTACGATCTGTCTTTGATTACCTATTTCGTATTGGTCTGTAGGATCAGGAACTCTAATTGTAATAGCCATTATCTTCTACCATCCGGTTGTATATCAATTCTAAGTGTACCATATCGCCAGTTTTCACCGTCTGCAAGACCAGGGTTTTCAATTTTTATACTTAAAAATCTACCTCTAGCTCTTGTATCTTTTTTATCTGTTGTCGATGTAACATCAAAAGAACTATACGTTGATGGTGTACCAGTATCTGATGGATATCTTTTTAATGTTAAAGTAACTCTAGCTGTTCCAACTAAAGTTTTAAAGTCTGGTATAAATCTTCTCATAGATAAAAAGAACTCCCCATCACCCATTTGTGGACTTGATATATCAAAATCAAACGATTCAATATTAGATGTAATTCTAGTTATAGAAGAGTCTAAATTTTCTTGATCAGTTCCTACTTCATGTTTGTATAAAATAGTTTTACCATATCCATTTGGTGCTGCAGGTTCACCTATAACTTCTGGAAAATCTCCGTTTGTAGTATTATCAAAACTTGTTGCAAAAGGTTTATCAAATACATTTGAATCAGCCCAAGAAGTTCTTGGTGTATTACCTGTATACCAAACACCTTCTGCAAAATTATATATTACATATCTATTATTATAATCAGATGATGCTGATGGGTAATCCCATCTTACTTCTGTATATAAATTATTTACACCTGCATAGATTTGTTGACTTTGAGTTAAATCAACATCATCATAAACATAATCTTCAACAGAACAATCTAGTGTTTTAACTGATCCATCATATTTAAAGAAACCTTTGTCACTCATCCAATAAGCAACACCATCAACTTCTACAACTGCGTTTTGTCCAAGTAGTCCACAGTTAGTACCTACTTGTTCAAAGCCAAACACAAAAGGTTGTCCGATGTGTCTCATTAAATATAAAGCGTTATCCGTCCAAATAAGTATTGCTTCTTTTGATTTAATAGCACCTACTATTTTTGTACCATCTTGAATTCTTTGTGAACCGGCAGAGTTACCTGCTGTAATATCATATGTGTTTATTTGTTCTTGTGATGAAAATCTTATAAACATATCATCTTGTGTTGATGGCGTTCCAACAGTTGTTTCTGTACCCATGTGAATTAAATGTCTTGTAGTTGGTGACACCATACTAATTCTAGTATTTGTTGGGTTTAAATCTGTTTCAAAACCTGTCGTTAATACAGACGCTCGCTGCCCGAGTGGGTTACCCGCAGCGGGGTTCCATGTAAATGTTTTACCATTTAAGATAGTTGCAACAAGTACCTGACCAAAGTTTGATAGTGACCATAAACCAGGAGGAGTGTTAACACCGTTTGTAGATGCAGCTTGACCCCAGTTATTAGATCCACCCCAAACTCCTGTACCCCAACCAAATTGAAATTGTTGTATTTGATTACCAATAGTTTCTAGTGGAATAACAGTTGCAGTTCCTCCGCTA
>Ga0255752_10004375_pt1 | contig 14219 bp, 27 predicted proteins | sample 011ome_25_FD_179952 | JGI IMG/M metagenome (GOLD analysis project Ga0255752, IMG submission 179952) | Coastal salt marsh microbial communities from the Groves Creek Marsh, Skidaway Island, Georgia - 011512CT metaG (version 2) | ecosystem: Environmental > Aquatic > Marine > Intertidal zone >...
TTAGCGAGTCGAGCTATCTCGACCAAACGGGGTTCTATTCTGCCTGTGGAATGCCTTAGCGTAGTATATATCTAGGAGTGTGCCTAAATTAAAATAGTGCTTAATCGTTTACAATATCGGGTGTAATGGCATCAACAGTATTAACTACTGTTTTGCCTGCATAAATTACTGTACTAGCAGTTACGTCAACTATTGCTACTGCTGTTGAACATCCTGCTAGTACTAATGTTAGTAGACTAATCCCAAAGATTTTCATAGTACTTTCCGAATAGTCTAAAACCGTTAGAGATACGCTCTTGATACTTCTTGCGGCCTTCCCAGTCGTACTCCTTGGTATCGTTAGGTCCGCGAATCATTTCACTGTTGCCATTTTCTAGTTTCTTCCACTGTAGATCGCTTTCGCCTGACTCAAACTGTTCTTCCCAGCGTCCGTCACCTACTTTAGTTTCAAACGCAAAGATCATTTCGTCTAGCACCCAATCCCAACGATCAAAGAACTGTTCATCTGTAGTGCCGTCTTTTTCGTAGGCTTTTAGTGCTTTCTTAGTTGGCTGCAAGTGTTTAGGGACGTCAGCAAGATCTACTTGCGGAGCACCGTGTTTAGTTGCTTTTAACTGTTTAAGCATAGGTAGGATAATATGAGCAAGAGTATGATCCATGCTCCAAGTATCCCAACGATCAATGTGTACTTGAATCTTACGTTTTCTCTTACTCTCAACCCAAAGCAGAAACTTGTAAAGTAATGTATTATGATGTTCGCGATCCCAGCTACGGATTTCGCCAACTTGTGCTTCGGGCTCTACGCTACCGTGAGCAAGCCATTCGCCAAAGTTGTGTACATAGTCTGGCTTACTTTTCATACCGTACTCATCTACAACAGTTTCCTTTGCCCAGAAGCAAAGTGTTTCGGCTAACTGATAAGGCCCGTACCAGTTTTTATAAGGTCCAATCTTAACCTTCATATTCTACCACCTTTGCATTTTTCCAGATATTCTTTGCTTGTACAGCTTCAGCAAACGTATCATACAATATAGGTTTTAAATCATACATGTTACCTTTATTTTCTTGTGTAACGTAAATCCAGTCATCGGAGCCTTTTTCAAATTGAATCATAACTGCGTACTTTTTCATTTTTTCTTTGCCTCGTAATTATGCATTAACATACTTAAATCGTCAATTGGATTTTGAGTTTCTAAAACTTCAGGACATTTTGTTGCTAACACATCTAAATTGTATCCGCCAGGATAATGACGCAAACAGTAGTATGCTTGCTTTCGTATCTTTTTAGGCACACGGGGAGTTTTTTTAGGATCTAGTAGATCTTTTAAGAACTCTTCTGTACGTATTACAGCATTATAGCGTTCATGTGGTAATGTCATATAATTTCACCCGCATACTCGTAATTTACGGAAGTCGAGTTAACCTGTAACACAGTTGCACCATTTGCTAAATGAAACTTACGAGCCATTTCAGTTTGTGGGCTTAATGTTACATAACGATTAACAGGTTTAGTTTTTTTGATATGCTTTGCTACAGTTAGCACCATATCACGTCCTGCGCCTTTGGCATAACTCCAAACAGTGTAGAAGATAGCAATATCACCGTCGACGCAACTTAAACGATCTAATTCGCCTTCGTCTTTAGGAACTTCATTAGTATACGCAACACAGATCATTGCTCGCATGTCACCTTCTTCATCTTTAAGTGCGTACACTTCACGACCGTTGCTAATACGCCACACCATTGGTAAGTGCGGACGCACTGGATCGTCTTTGATAAAGTTTAAATAATGATCTGTTGTTGCGTTAATAAGTGTCATATTAAAAATTGTCGTTAAATTCTGTAGGCTTTTTTGTCAGCCCAGTAATAAGCTGATAGTTGTCCCACGCTTTCTGTTGTGCAGGATTATGTTCTTGTTCTGGTACTACACAGTCTAGCCAATAGTAAGGCAAGCGAGCAGGGTGGGCACCAAACTGTCGTGGCTGATGCAGTTTGCCTGCGTTGTACAGCTCTAGTGTAACTTCACGGAACTTATCTTCATCATTATAACCTGCCCATTCTGGATTACTCCATATGCTGCCATGATTTGTTCCGCCGCCGTACCCTTCCCAAATACCGCGCCACTGATCATCGTCACGAGGATCAAAGTCTGTGCGAGCAACAATTACCAGCACATCTCGTAATGCTACTTCACCGTCTACAATGTCGCGAATACAGCGACTATAACTCAGTCCAATTTTCATAGGTCTTCTTTCCAGGTTGTTTTATCAATAAACACTTTTAGGGTACGCTTGTCATCTTGTAGACTGTACTTAATACCTTCGCCATCTTTAAGATACTTGGTATATGCTCGTCCAGTTTCGTCAATGACTTCAAAGCGAGTAACACTTTTCATTTCTACAAGTTCTTCGCCGTCAAAGATAGCATTGTGTATTGCCATGTAACCACAGTCCATACCACGTGCATACATACCTGGATCAAATCCAAATACATTGTACAGCACATAACGGTAACTGCCGCGTTCTTTTATCTCACCTTGATACAGTCGCTTACACACACTATAGAAAGCCGCTTCGCGTTCTTCTGGTGTAAGTTGATTCCACCAGTCGTCCATTTCAACATCATGTTGTTTTCGATGTTTTTCCATTTCTTGACCAATGTCACTTAACTCTTGCAATGCTTTTTCACGCTTTGCTTGAGCTTCTAGAAATCCAGGATCATCAAGTGGTACAGTTTTGTCTTCGTTTTTCATTAGTAACCTCTTTACATATTATTATTATATGCTCAGAGGGTACTAATGTCAACTATTATTGGTTAGCGAATTCTACCCATTGATTAGAAAATTCTAGTGCGTGTTCTTCTAGCTCAAAATGGAATGTATGTTCATACACATTAGTATAAGAACTAAAACTCCATTGATGTCGTTCGCAGTTGCGACGGCACCATGCTTTACCTAGATTGTCTAGATCACTGTGAAGTCTAACACTGTAGCCCGGCTTCCAGTGATTTTTGTAGTCTGATTGTTCTTGAGGGGTCATTTAATGCAACCTTGGCCGATCTTCGTATTCTTCTGCGTTCGGGTCAATTTTAAAATATCTAGAGCATAAATTTGCAATGCTCTCTGGAATCTCATCTGTATCTTCTGCACCATCCGGAATCCAAATTCCTTTTAGCTCGCCATCTTTGCTAATAATTAAGCCGTAGTCATCTTTGGTTAGTGCATCGTCGAAACTTACTTGTGCGGATCTTTTATGATTTGACATTATATTTCTCCTTATCGTAAAATCATTTACTCTGGGACAAACTCATATTCTACAAATTTGCCGTCTTGGATCTTAAATACGTCTACTCTACCGCCACTTCGCATGTAAGAGCGGCCACCGTCAATCATCTTATCTCCGATTGCTTTATAATCGTGTCGATGTTGACTGTAATAGTATTTACCATCAACTTCGATCATTCCAAATTCAAAATTTTCAACACAGTCAGCATTAGTAATCATAACCTGTGCACCATCTGCGTACAAATTATGATAAAGTGCAAAGTAACGATTACCAAACTCTGGATGCGGAGTTGCTCTGTAAAACACATCGGCTGCAAATTCTGCATGTTGTGATACTGCTGTTGTACACACATACTTTACTTCTACGCCATCTTTAAGACTGTAATGTTTTTCTACTTTTGCTGTATCAAATAATGGATAGTGTTGTATGTTCATCTGCTCTTACCTTTTTCAAAATAGTCTTATGAATACCAGGGTTTACTCGTAATACGTGAGGCATCATTTCGTGCCTAATATAGTTACGAGTATAACACGTATCTGCGTTGCTGTCATCCTCAATATAAGGTACATTCTTTAGATTTGCCCAAAGTTCTAGATCACGCTTGCGAGTGAGGCGAAACGGACGCAGAATCCTATTGTTACGGCTGTAGGGAATAATCTTAGCTTGTCCGTGCATACTGCTCCACACCCAAGTTTCTACACAGTCGTCTAGATGATGTGCTGTAATAACCTGCCGCTCAGTACAACGTTCTAACCAATCATAACGGATCCAACGCCAGTATTCTTCTTGGCTTTCATCTGCGTTCTTTTTGCGACTTTTGTATAAGCCGTTGGTTAAAAATCCAATGTCGTTGTCTGCACAGTAGTTGCCTACAAACTCCATAGCTTTAGTACCGTGAGCAGTACCGTGATTAAAGTGCAACACAAACACATCGTGATTGCGTTTTAGAAAGTCAACAGCCGCCATACTATCTACGCCACCACTACAGGCAACATATACTTCTCGCGGTAGTTTGCCTTGCAGTTTAATCATTTGCTCCACCGTAGTATAAACATCGTTAACGTCTTATCTGTAGGTATAAGTACAGTCATACCTTCTTGCTTACATTTATTATTATAGCACCATTCAATAAGATTGTCAATTTCTAATGTCCAAAAGGCAAAGTCGGTTAGAATAACTAAATATCCGTCTACATAATCGTGCAGTGCAGATTCTGCTACGATAAACCTATTTGATTTCCAATCTGCAAAGATATCATCCGCCATCTACAATAGCTAACACAATACCCGCTACCCATAATAATACTAATAATTCAATCATTATTCAACCTCTACAATTCTATAATCGCTTACAGGGTAACGCCCACGCAGCCATTCGAGCAAGCCTGGCTCCCAAGGCAAGTTAACTGTACCTTGTTTGTTTGTAATATATCTAATCATCATATTCTTCTGTTTCAATTTCAATACGGAGTTTACCGTAGAACTCTAACAAATCTCGATTGCTCCACTGGTCCCAAGGTTTGATATCATAATTAATAGGAACTAACTGCATCAATCGAAGAATTTCTTTTATTGCTAGATTTCTCATTCTTCAACTCCGAAATATTACTTGCCCAAATAATGGACAGCTATAGTAGGTCCAATAACGCATACAAGACACACTAGATACAATAATAATTCTTCAATCATACTACTAACATCCTTACAAGTCCAACACTATCGATACCAACTAGGAGCATGTAGTTAGCAAGCATGCCAAACGACTTCCTAGAAAGAGCAGCCCAGGCATACATGCTACAGCCAATAATCCAAACAGGATATAATGCGAGAAGCGGCGGTTCGGGTACAGTAACAGCCATAGTGATGCTGCACCCAATACTAATAGCCCAAGCCAGTAACTCAATGAGGAAGCGAATAGGATTGCTGTTGTAATCATCCTTGATCCAATCTACAGTAGGTTTTAAAAAATCATTAGTCATATCACACTTTGTAAAGTTTTACATAATTCAAACGAGTTTCGTCTGCGCTAAAAAGTTTGTTCTTAGTCTGTGCTTTTACCTTAGCCTTACAGCGTAGCATAGCGCCTACATCATATTCTTGGCTGTTCATAAAGCTCACTAGGTTACCTTCTGTAGTAACCGCAGTGTAGTTGTAGCTCTCCCATTGTGCGCTGTAACGACGGTCAAGGATAGCAATCACTGCTTCTACACTATCCTTCTCTGCACCTAGGTGTTTGCTGTCGCGATACTCTACACGGATCTCTTTCTTCAATTCGCTTTCGTGACGGTCACGCTTAATAAACTCTGGAGCAAAAGCAATACGACCCATACTTTTAAACGGCACTTGTTCTTTGCTAAGTTCTGCAACCATGTCTGCTTTGAAGCTATCTAGATCGCCTAGTCCAAGCATTACATAACGCTTCATCCACTTGAGTGCTTCTTGCACGTTAGCGTAGTCTTCTTCAGTGGGCGCAAACATTTCAAAGTCCGAAGGCAACCATTGTGCTTCTGCTACATTGTGTTTCTTTTCCCAGTACATACGCACAAGACTTTTGTTGTCAAACTGTGTCTTTGTTCCGTCTTCGGAAAAGCGGCGAGTGTCTTTGATGTAAGTATTGTTGTTAATGCGGTATGCTGCATATGCTACAGCAAGAGCTTCTGTGAGGGCTACAGTTTTGAGCGGAAGTGGTTTGCGAGTGATCGGACGATCATCTTCGTCTTGCAGTTCATAAGCAAGTTCCATACGCTTGAACTCTTGCTTGGTCATTGCACCCCAGTTAAGTGTATCTGGATCAGGAAGTGTATTTGCCATTGTGTGCCTCTGTGTGTTTGCCTAATTTATGTATATATTATAGCAAAGAATTAGAGGGTTGTCAACCTATTTCGAATAGATTTTGGAAGATTTGATCTTTTAATTCGTCATCATATGGATGGCTTCCATCAAATCTATAGTGATAACGTAGTCCGTCTGCACATACAATATTCTGCTCTACAATATGTCTAAGATCGTTGCGTCCGCACAACAGCCTTTCTCGACACAGATCGACATTATCTTGCATCAAATCTACACCATACACTGTGCTAAGAGCTTGTTCGAACGTGCTACCGTTTTCCATTTTACGGATTAGTACTTCACCTAAAAACTGTCCATCACCGCATGTAGGATCAAGAAATGTTTTAGTGCTATTAGTAAACACTTCTTCGTCAAGGTTATCTAATATTTCCTGAACCAAAACAGTTGGAGTAAAAACTTCTCCAGTTGATTTAACCCTAGCCTTTTCTCGAGCAATGCCGCTCATGTATGCTCGATTTCTTATATGCTCAATAATATTATTCATAATAAGGAAGCCGCTCAATTAATGCTTTAGAAATAGTGTGTTGATTATTTCTTGCTTTTAACATTTTAGAGATTTCGTTAATAATAGTTTTTGATTGCAACCATTCTTTTAATTTAGTAGCTTCTTCCAAAGTATTGCATTCAAATGCAAATGTCCACATTGACCAAGACTGACCAGTATTTGGCAAAATTGCACAATTGAATCGGCCTTTGCTTGGAGTATGATTAACTAATACTAAAAAGTTAGCAGTCGATTTTTTAGTACTTTTATCAATCTTATATTGTTCTACTTTTTTGTAAAGTACAGTATCACCTTTGTGTACTTTAAAAATTGTGTCTACACCATTTGGAACATCGTCGCCGATAGCAATATCAGTATCGCCTTTAATCGGTGATAGTCGTTTACGTGTAGGATACAGTAGCGGAATATCTTTTACAGGATCTTGATATTCCTTTACTTCATTTTCAATCGATTTCTTTGCATACACACATTGAATGTTATCATATCCAACATTAAAATGATCTGATAAGTTATCACTAAGGTTTAGAAGATGTTTTTGTACCCGATGATTATGAAACTTCAGTTTATCATGATTAGAGTCTAAGTTCACTGGCATTACAAATGCTACTAAGTCTGCAATATCTAGCGCCTGTTCAAAGAACTTAGCGTACAACAGTTTTTGTCCATCAGTATAAGGAGGGTTACCTACAACTACATCAAACTTCATTTCTTTCTCCAATATGCTTGTATATTTAACCCCGAATCGATCAACTAAATTTGCTTTGTTTTTGTGATCAGAATAGAATGTAATGTGTAATGGAGAAACTTTGTACGTTTCGATTAATTCGATTACAAATTCAACATTGAACATAACTAAGATAGATTTGTTTTCTAAATCTAAATTAGAAAGCACTTCATTAACAAGTGGTTGGGGAGTATAGATATTATGCGAATTGTCAAATAAAGAAATTGATTCTCGTTTTAACAATTCGAACAGTTTTAATCTCTTGTTCATTGTAGTTGCCTTTTTATGCCTATACATATAGTATAGTATAACTACACTAACCTGTCAACCTTTAAATGCCCATTTCTGCTCGAAATGTATCCCAAAAGACTGCGTTATTATCGATGAACTTTTTAACATCTTTAAATCCAAATACTTTGGGCTTGCTGTTGTACATCTGCTCTAAGATGTTTCGATTAATGCCTTTTGCAGTTGTAAAGTATACCATATGAGCATCGCGATACTCGTCGGACGTAGCGCTCATAGCAACGAAGTTTGAAATACCGTCAGCAGTTGTAAGTTCGCTAGTTACATCTGAACGATATTTAACCTGTACAGTTACAGGACGTGACTTGACTTCGTTCGTTGTTCCAACTCCGTCAATACCCATATCTTTACCTGTCCAAGGTGCATAGTCACGGATACCGATTCGTTTGTCTGCGCTCATACAATTGATTAGCACTTCTACTAGTGACTCAAACCCATCACCTTTGAATTCGTCTGCGGTCCAACCGTAACCATTACCTTCTTGTGCAATTGCCATCTTGTTCAGTCGATTCATAAAGGTACTGAGCTTGTAACAGTTGTCTAACAATTTGTTAGCTTCCAAGCATGTAGTTTTAAATCTATGTTGCATTATGCTTCCTCGAAAAACATGTCGAACTTATCATCAACTGTTTTTGTTTCTTGTACACGAATCCAAAACTCATCGTTTTCGATTTCGTGCATAATTTCTTCAATGAACAATGAGCTGAAATTATTTTTGTAACCTTCAAAAGCATCATCCATTCCTTCGTCTTCGCCTTCATGACGATCACGTTTAGTTTCGTGGATGTCTTCTTTTGAAATATCAAACCCGCCGTTACGTAATGTACGCAAGATAAATGCAATGCGCTCTTTGTCATCTTCGTTGCCGTTGATAACAGGAACGCTAATCCAAGCCTGTGGCTTTTTACTAGGATCTGGTTTGTACAGTCGAATAGCTCGTCCGATAGTTTGCAACAGTTTAGACAGGCCCATGTTGCGCATAATAGCAACGCCAGTGATGCCATCTACATCAATGCCTTCGCTCAAAATATCATAATGAAAGATAAGAGCGTTTTCACAAGTTTTAAGATCTTGCATAAACTGTTTACGCTTTACTTCTACTCCATTAATCTGAGCACCATTGCGACTAGTAATAGTAAAGATGCTGTGTGTAGGAAATGTATCTTTGAGCGTTTTGATGTTATCTTCTACAGTCTTAACATCATCAGTTCCGCTCATTGCAAACAGCACTTTGCTAAACTCTAGTGTAGTTTCTGTAAGTTTAATCTGTTCTTGTGCAATTTCTGTAACTTGGCTTACAATACTAGCACCTTCATCAACAGTTTCAGCATGCATAATATGCAAACGAGGAGGAACAATGCGGCCACGTTTAATAAGTTCGTCTGGACTAATGTAGTACCAACGAGTGCCGTACAATTCTTCGTTGTTGAGTCCGAAACCACTATTGCTAGCAGTCATCTTTTCAGTTGCAGTAAATGCAAGACGCACACGACCAGTTAAGCTACGGAAACTAGCATTAAAGTTTTCTGCTACACAATACTGACTTTCGTCTGCAATAATAGTATCGAAATTAATACCTTCTAGTTTACCACAACTGTGATACGTACTAAACACTACTAGATGTTGATTTAGTTTTTGTGCGTTAGCATACGCCTCTTCTACAACTGACTTTTGAGTAGTAGCGACTTCTTTCCATTTAATTCCATCCTCAGCAGTGTGTTCTCCACTGTGGAAAGCAATAGCACGAAATGCTTCTGCTCCTAAGAAGCCTTTGTATTCTCCCAGCAACTGATTGCCCAACATAATGCGAGGCGCTAGTACAAGGTGAATTTTAGTTTTTGCGTTGTTTTTAAATTGCCAATCAAGCAGTACTGCTTCAGTAAGTGTTTTGCCTGCACCTGTGGGCATAACTAGACGGCCGCGAGCATCGTCCGGAGTCTTTTGGATATTAGCAGTGCTATTATCAAATGCTTCTTGCTGATAATCATATAATGTAATCATTTTACGCAACCTCAAACAGACTTGTAAACAACTTTTCTGCAGGAGTAGTATTATCAAACAATTTGTTCTTTTTATCTTCCCAGTCTCGATAGATATTTGTTTTAACTGCGTGACAATTAGCACACAATGTTTGCAAGTTTTCGGAATTATTATTGTCGTGATTGCCGTCTATGTGATCTACTTGCAATTGACCTGGCCAAACAATAGTAGCAGTACAAGTAAAACCTAAGCGATGGTCTACATTTTCGCAGTAGTCCTTGCGGTATTTAAGATAAGGATGAAAGCTGTTAGTCCACTGTGTCGGCGTTTGGCCTTTTTTCGCAGCCTGATGCTGTACATGATGTTTTGAGCAGCGCTTTCTACGCATAATAGAGCCGTCTAGTCGAGTCTTGCCCATATGTTGTCCCAAGCTATTGCAGCCTTGTTCAATACAAATACGTTCGTTCATATTAATCATCTTGTTTGCCTTTGTTTGTTTGCCTATGTATTAATTATAACATCTAAGATGCTGTTGTCAATCTAATTGTGTCCAATTTGCTCTATGTCCGTGCAGTTCGCACCAACGAACAAACAAACCTAGTTCGCGACCATGTGCCTCGATTTCCCAAGGTAAGTCCCAATAGCTAGTCTTTTTAGGATTGACCGTTTTGCCGCACCATGTGTTATTAACAGGATGCAGTTCTCTACGAGCATACTGTTTAACATGCACCATTTCGTGTGCAATTGTTTCTAGCAGTTTCCGCAGAGTAAGGTTACGGTTTGCTTCGATTTCAAATTCACGATTGGTATCGAGTTCGCAACAGTAACCCATTGCGTCTTTCAGTGTTGTAAGTTTGATTGTGATATCAAGCGTTTGCATACGAGGCATTAGAGTTTCAATACAAAACTCTGCAATGCTTTCTACATACTTGCGCTGATATGGCTTGCCGCCAATTACTTCTATCTTGTTCATGCTATAATTATAGCAACAATTTAAAAGTGTGTCAACCTAAAAAGTAGTACTTGAGTATTAAAGTCTGTAAGAAATGCGGCCTTTGGTAAGATCGTATGGTGTCATTTCGATTCTTACCTTATCGCCCAAAATAATACGAATTTTATTTTGTCTAAGTCTGCCGCCTGTGTAACAAATTACTTCTAATTCATTATCTAGTTTTACTTTGAATGTTTGGTTTGGAAGGACATCAACAACTTGCCCTTCCAGTTCGATTAAATCACTGTTCTTTGCCATCTTCTACTTTGGTTATGATTATAGTACCCTGATCGCCCCATGAAACTTTAATAGCGTCACCTGGCTTAATTCCAGCAGCTTCTGCAATTTCTTCTGGAATCTTCATAATTACTTTTTCAGGATCATCTGGAATGTCTTCAAAGATTTCTTCTTGTTTGTATATTGTTTTCATATGTTATTTATTCTCCCAAACTGCTGCATAGTAACCTTTTCCATTAGTGTCACCGCCACTGTTATCTAACTCAACACCGTCATACTCAATTGACGTAATAGTGTCTTCTCCGTTTAAGAACTCTGTGGCATACATTTTGAGTTTCTTAGGATCAAAGTCGCCTACAGTTTCAATAATGGCTTCAAAGAAACATCCTTTTTCACTTGAATACATTTGACAAATATACTTTACATCATCAGGTGTAGCATCTGCATCATTAAAATCAACTATAAAGATATCACCGTCAGTTTCTTGATCTACTTGATCACTTAACTCAGAAACGCTCATATAGTCTATAACATCAGCAACGTGAGTAGCTGTATAGTCATTACTGTTTACTTCTTCTACAGTAATATTAGCACTGTCGTAGCTTGCACCACAAACATGTTCAAACTCTCTCGGTGCCTCATACCAAGGACTACTATAATCGCCATCTACGTCATAAAGAAACTTTGCTTCTGGTGGCAATTCGCCGTCGATTTCGTCAAAATCATAATCACCGTCTTCTGCACTGATTAGGTAATTTACTAGATCACCGTCACCGTGTAGTTCGGTGTGAGGTTTCCAATATTCGTATGCTTCTTTTGAAATGCCCATGTAAGCAGCTTCGCCGCCGTAGCCTTGAATTAGTATACGATAATAACGTGGGCCACTAAGTGCATCTACTAGTTCTTGTTTTTCTTCTGAGGTTGCCATTTTAAAATTCCATATCTGCCGCAACAATGTAGCGGTTTTCTTTTGATTGCAAAATGCCCGGACGATGCCATATTTTGCCTGGATAAATCATCCACTGTCCGGTCTTCCAAGGTGTGAAGTATTTTCCTTCGCTGTCAACACCGTTTGGTGCTAATTCTGTTCCTGCTGTGTTTAAGTCTGCTACATCATCAGGTAGTTGTAAGTAGTATACTCCGCTGACTGTAATAGTTTCAGGATTGTGATTGTGATGATGCCAAAGATTATCTCTATCTTCAGCAGTAATTAAGCTGGTCCGAAAACTCCAACTTTGTATGTTTTTAATTTGTACTTCGCGGTTCATGAACGCAAAACAACTCCAGATAAAACTCATTTTAAGATTTACCCAATCGTTGCTTTGCAATCCAAATATGTTAACCTTTGTTTGAAACCTAGGACTGTTAGTAAAGTAATTACCAGACTCAATAATTTCGTCAACATTTTGTACCATACGCTGTCTACTGCTAGCGTTGATTAAGTTGTTCCAGTCGTAATATTCATAATCCATGTTATTATATTAACAGACTAGAACAACTTTGTCAACCGTTTATGCTACTGATTTAAGATAATTGACCATATTCTCTGGTGTAGTTTCACCATATGGATCTTCGTCAGTGCCGTCGTTGTTGATGCCAGGTTCCTGCCACCACTTCTCTACAACACCATCTTTGAACACTGCCATATAACGCCAGCTACGGTTGCCAAATCCTACGTGGTTCTTACCAACCAACATTCCCATAAAGCGAGTAAAGTTGCCCGATCCATCTGGAATGACTTTTACGTTTTTAATTTCTTGTTGCTTGGCCCAAGCGTTCATAACAAATGCATCGTTAACTGAAATGCAATACACCTCGTCAACGCCCATAGCTTTAATTGCATCGTAATTAGCTTCAAAACCCGGTAGCTGATAGGTCGAACAAGTAGGTGTAAATGCACCTGGTAAGCTAAACACTGCTACACGCTTGCCTTTAAGCAAACTATCACTAGTTACATCTTCCCAACGGAAAGGGTTAGGCCCGCCAATGCTTTCATCGCGAACACGAGTTTTGAACACCACGCAGGGTGCTTTAAAGCCTTCAATCATACTGTGTGTCTCCTTATAGTATTAACTTATTAGTATACACTATTTACAATAGAAGTCAACTATTAACTCATGGTTTTCCATAGATTTTTTATTGTATTTTTTAATGACAATAATAGGTTTAATCAATGACGTCTTATACTTAGTGCTCGCTTTGCACGATAAAGATCTATGCTTACTTTGTTAGATTGGTTCCCGCCCAAAATATAGTAGTACTCGATACCATCAATAGTTTGCGATTTGATATAGAATCCTACGTGTCCTTGCCAAGCAACTTTACCTCTTGGAAATACTACAATGTCACCTGGTTCTGGTTCTTTAACTTCTTCCCCCCAGTCTAGGAAACTTCTTGCTGTTAAAGGATAATTGCTTACACTTTCACTGCCTGGAATGCCAGTTTCTTTTAGTACAGCATTTGCAAACGCAGCACACCATTCTGTGCGTTTGGGGTCTACACCTATATACTCTTTGAGTTTTTGTCGGTGAGTAGCTTCGGAATAGTCAATATATTGAAACGCAATCATTGCAGCGTTGTTTCGATCTATGCGTATTTCTTGAGTTTGTATTTGTGGGGGTAATTTAATTTCACAGCCTACAAGAAGGGCTGTACTTAATAATAATACTAATATCTTCATAAAATATTTAGCGCAAATATACTAAATACTACAGTAGAGCGTGAGGGCGTTTTTTATATGGACTTTTTAACACTAGCAAGCGAAGTAGGATTTCCAATTGCAGGAGCACTTGCTGCTGGATACTTCGTATTTTTAACACTTAGCTTTATCCTTGCTGGGGTAACAGGTAGTGTTACAACACTTAAAAACATTATTGGACAACTTGACAATCGTGTTCAAACTATGAACAACGACCTTGTTAAGATTGACGCCCTTCTTAGTTATGCATTAAACGTAAAACCTAACATTGATCGTATTGCTGCTAACGAAGGCAAGAACGACGCAAGGAGAGATTAATGGAAATTGATATCGCTGGCGTAATCAAAGATTTTGGTTTTCCTGTTATTGCTGCCTTTGGAATGGGCTACTTTATATTCTTCATATGGAAATGGGTAACAGAAACAATTGATCCTGTTATTGGTGAAAGTATGGGAACGCTTATTAAACTTGTTGACCGTGTGCGTATGTTAGACAACGACTTAATCCGTTTAAATAGCAAACTTAGTATGGTGCTTGAATATAGAGCAAAATTAGATCCTAGTCAACAGCACGATCTAGATGCTATGGTAAGCAAGTATCAAAGTCGTAGCGCAACATTTAATTCTACAGGTAAAGTAGAAG
>Ga0255752_10004382_pt1 | contig 14208 bp, 10 predicted proteins | sample 011ome_25_FD_179952 | JGI IMG/M metagenome (GOLD analysis project Ga0255752, IMG submission 179952) | Coastal salt marsh microbial communities from the Groves Creek Marsh, Skidaway Island, Georgia - 011512CT metaG (version 2) | ecosystem: Environmental > Aquatic > Marine > Intertidal zone >...
TTCTGAAAGTTGGAATGATCCGGTGTTAACTCGATTTCGAGACCAGCTTCATGCCTTTCACGTCAATGCTGACGTAGGCATATGAGGACGCTTCGTTAGCTACGATCTTAACGGGCATTGCGACCTGCTAGACAATGTCCCCGACTTCCGCAAGAACGCTCGCTCTATCAAATTGAATCCCATCGTGGCTTTTCTCTACTGGCACATGAACTGGCATGCTGAGCACCACATGTACGCGGCAGTGCCCTGCTACAACCTAAAGAAACTGGCGACGGAAATCGCTGACGACATGCCGGAGCCACGCTCGCTCATCGGCGCGTGGCGGGAAATGCGAGCGATATGGAAACGGCAGCAAACCGATCCTGGTTACGCCTTCGATACCCCGGTTCCTCAAAGCGATTCGCGTCCCCAAGCCTTTGATACAGACGAACTGGCCTCATCAATCGGCGAGCTCGCCCCAGATGGGTTGAGGTGATTTTTCCAGAACGCGATCCATAGACGGTATTGCTATGCTCGAACCGCCTGACTTCCCGCGTAGGCAGTCATCGCCAGCCGCTTCAATCCATGCTCAACCCTTTATAGATATATTACTCAAGCTCAGCTTAAATCATAGGCTTGAATAAACCGATAGAATCCTGCAGATTGGCTCGCAAATGAAAGCTGCTGAAATAATTCACGAGATCGAAGCGATGCCCGAAGACGAAAAAGACAAGGTGATCGACTTCGTTCAGAATATCGCTCAAGAGAAGTTCGAGGCAGAGCAAATCCGGATAGCAGGCCAGCGCCTCGAAGACTTCGACAAGGGTCAAGAGGAAGGCGTCCCTTACGAGGAAGCAAGAAAGCTAATCGAGGAAAAGGACTGATGGAGGTTATATACCTTCGTCGAGCGATTGCTGACGAGCGTCGAGAAGCGGCCTTCTGGGAAGAACGAAGTCCAATGCTGAAGGATGAATTCCTCGTCGAGATAGAAAGGTCGATTGGGACTATAAGGAGAACTCCCGAAGGTTACGCCATCGTCGAAAAACCTCACGGCCTTCGCCGTTTTGTGGAGAAGCGTTTCAGGCGGGAATCTACTATCGCTACTCTAAGGAGTCCGACGTTCTGGTGCTCGCTAGAATCCAAAACTGCCGGATGAACCCGAAGAAACTGCTCGACTAGCTTCTTCCCTAGCCGTTGATCAAAATAGCTTTTCTTAAGGTTGAAGTGATTTGGCTAGAATCAGACGTTTAGAATGTTGAACTCTTATATCTGGCTCGGATTCACCAATCATTTCTTAGAAGCGCCGCATCCCAGCGCGACAGCTAGAGCCACTGATTTAAAAGGGAAGGGCCCACCCCAGCTTACTGAATAAGACTGGAACGATTGGGCTGGTTCCATTTGATCTTTGCCACCCAAACGCGGTTGTTCGCTCCTCGTTCTTTCAAGCGGACGGTATCGCGATCCACACGGTCTCGTGTACGGGCCTCTTTGGAACTGGACTGCATCCATTCGGTCACCGTGACCCAGGTTTCGGACTCACTGATCTCAGCCACGCCAAAGTTTCCCAGCCGGGCGCCGTACTCGGGAACGAGGATCTGTTCGGACGAACGAATGACCTGTAGCGTCTCAGGATCAATGCGGGCAATGAATAGCGGTGCGCGGTGTCTCGTGACATGATCGTTGTTGGCGCCGCGCCGCGTGTAGACGAGGAAGATCGCATCACTGTGCGCAACCCAATGCTGCTGGGTATTGTAGTTACCGAGGTCGGTTCCATCGTCAAACGTCCATCGTTTCGGTGTGCTGAATGTGAGGCCATCGTCACTAACCGCCACGTAGCCGTGGTCATCGTTACGCATGGTGAGATAGAACCGGTCGCCAAATTTTGCAATCGATGGTTCGTAAAGCCCACGCTTGACCGGTACCGTCAGTTCGGATCCATGTTCGAGGTAGCGAATTGCTCCATTCTCAAAACGGGCTCGCATCACTGTAGTAGAATACTGGCTACTCTCCGGTTCTTTGAAATAGAAGGGCACGAGCAAATCTCCATTCGGAAGATCGTACCTTTGAGCGCATCCCGCCCCTGCGTTTTCAAATCGGGACTCATCGGGCAGTTCAACGGTCCGCCAATCTGACCAGTTGTGCTGATTCGGATTGTAAATCGCATAGGTAATCCCTCGAGGTCGGACCGGTTTCACCCGGTTGTTCTGATACACCACCGTGTGACCAATGCCGATCAACGTATTCGACTGAGTATGCCAACGCGGCCAGAAGTCACTGACTGTAATTTCCAGATCTTTTTCATCTCTCCAAGTAAAGGGTACTCGAGAAAATGACTCGAGCTCTTGGGGAGCCGTCCAGGTCATTCCCCCGTCGACGGTCCGCATTTCATTGAGCGCGTAAAAGATATCCGATCCGGAAATATCGAGTTTCTGCAAGGTCATCACAACCAGGGGCTCTTCTCCTTGCACAGGTGGCAGTGCTCCGGCTCGTGCATGAACCCAGCACATTTTTCCATCGAAGCCTTCACGGGCCACGGTCAGATCGATTTCATATAGCGGATCTGCCCTAAGCAACAGAGGTAGAAGAAGAGCCGCTGAAAGAGCGCGTAGCATAACCGAAACCTATCGACAGTGAGCCGGAGGCGTCAACCGAGAAACCAAGATCTCCAATCGCGCCTGCTCGTTTCCTTAGCCCGTAGTCCACCTACTGGGGGCGATGCCTTTGGCATTAGGGAGCATGTGGTCGGGGCGGTTGGGGACGTCGAAGTCGATAGCCCGGGTGTTGAGGCTGCGGAAGAAGGGCCGTATGGGATCGGGGAGCTTCGCCACCTGGTCTGGATCGCGTTCTTCCACCTCGCCAATGGGTCCGGCCCAGGCGGGGCGGTAGGCGATGGCCAGCATACGTCGCAAGCGGTCGCTGTGGTTGGGGTAGTTGCCGTGAAACACCTTCTGGTTGATCACCACCGCGGATCCTGCCTGGCAGGTTACCATGCGTTCTTCCGGATGGTTCAGGTAGCGGGTGTAGGGATTGCCGTCGCGGTGCAGGGACAGGTGGGACCGGGGGACCACTTTGAAGGGCGAGCATTCCGGGGTCAGATCGTCCAGATAGTAAAGGACCCGAGCCAATACGGGAGAGCTGGCTTGAACGCCGAAGATTTTGGAGCCGTAGGGGTGGGAATCGGTATGGATCACGATTCCCGGATGCCCGGGATGAGAGCAAGTGTAGCTGCAGGAGGTGCAGATGAGTGCGTCGCCGAATAGGTCGCTCAGAAATTCGATCATCCTCGGATGAGCGATGGTCTCGATGGCCGCGGGCGAGTCGGTCCACTGAACATTGGAGAACGTCCTTTGATGCGGGCTGTAGTCAACTGCCTTTGCCGGAAGCCGTTCTAGCTCTTCTCTAATTGTATCCAAAGTTTCGGGATATAATAGATCGGGCAGGACCACGAATCCATCCAACTCCATGGAGCGGATCTGCTCTTGGCGGGTTAGGGCTTTCCAGTCCGTCGTGTCGTGCCGGGCTTCGGCCAGGCTCTCTTTGCTGTTGGTGAAAGTGGCAGTCATAGCCAAACTATAGCCGCCGCTGGCTTTGAGCGTCAAGCGGCACTGGATGTAATCGATGATCGCATTTCCTATTCGCCGCCAATCGCTCGCCTACAAGTCTCCTCCCTTTGGACATTCCCGGGAACGCCGTGCCCCAGCGCGGCAAACAGAACCGCCTCAAGAATCAAGCACTGACTCTTTTGTTTTCCTACTCCTTAGCGTTTGTTGTTATGCAAGGGTGCGGAGCCGGTCGAGGTACTTGCGTTTGGCTAGGCGCCAAGCGACCACGAAGAAGGCCGTAAGCGGGATGGCGAGGATCATGCCCAGAAGGCCGTTGAGAGCCGTGCCCCAGAAGAAGATCGCGATGATGATGACCATCGGATGCAGGCCGGTCGTCTTGCCCATGATGCGCGGCGTGAGCAGATAGCCTTCGATCATCTGCACGGCCACGAAGACGCCGACCGCGAAGAGCAATAGATCGATCCCGCCTCCGTCCTTTTGAAAATAGGCCAGCGGAAGCGCTACGCTGAGCCCGATAATGCTGCCCAGGTAAGGGATGATGTTGAGGAAGCCGATGGCTAGTCCGAGGAGAATGGCGAAGTTGAGGCCGATCAGCACGAACCCGATCGCAAGCAATACCCCCATTATGAAGGCGATAATGATTTGTCCTCTGAAAAAGGATACAACGCTGTCAACGAACTCTTTGGCTAGAAAAATAATATCTTCTCGCCAGTCCTCGCGAATGAAGGAGAGCTGCTCTCTGATGTCGAGAACGAGGCTACGCCGGCTCTCCAGCATGAAAAAGAGATAGATGGGTATAATGGCGAGCCCAGTACCGATAGCGATCACGCGGGAGATGAAAGACCCAAAATTCGCAATCGCCGCCTCGGACTTGCCCAGTAGAGCGGATACCGCTTCCGAAGCGAAGGTTTGAACCCGTTCCAGGTTTTCTTGCCCCAGTTTCTCGTTCACGAGTTCAACCACCTTAGGGTAGTTCTCGACAGTGGTGGCGCGAAGGCTCTGGAAGAGATCGGGCAAGTATTCGATGAAGCGCACGGTTTGGTCTACAAGAGTCGGAACCACGAGCAGCAAAAGGCCGGCCAGCGCGAGTGTCGCGAGGAGAAAAAGGGTGATGATCGCCCAGGTCCACGAAAACTTGGCCCGCTCCTGTAGAAATACGACGAAGGGACGAAAGATCATCGCCAGGATGCCGGCGGCGGCGAGCGGCCAGAGCACGTCGGAAAAAGTCGCGATGAAATCGCGCAGCAGCATGAATATGCCGAGCAGGAAGAACGCAATGATGGTGACGCTCAGGACGGCGAGGGCCGCGCCGACGAGTCGCCACTGATCGGCGGTGAGCTTGCGTGGAGAGGATGGAGGGGAAGGTGAAGATTCAGACATGGTGTTGAAAGCGACTGTGAGCGTAGCCGTACGAGATTGCGAGCAACATTGCAGGCAGGTCCGCGCCTTGCAAACCCGACTACGAAATAGGCCGTCCTGCCGTATCTTCAGCCATCTGGCTGAACGGCTATTCAGGACGATATTCTAGTAGCTCTTGGGCCTATCGGCTGCCCAGTCGAGGAAGGGCAGGTTGATTGAGCATGACTAGCTGTTTCAAGAATCAAGCACAGACCGTTTTTGATTTCGCCTCTAATCTGGGTTATTTCCGGCAACGAGTCCGCGCTCTCCTGCAGGGATCTAGGGACGGGAGATTACCTCATGGAACTTGCCACTTGCCGTCAGTTGAGGGGGCGCATCGCTTTTGTTAACCATCACACCCGTAAGGCCGTTTTTTGCAAACACCTCACTTACTGACTGGATGATCTGCTCAAACACCTGATCCCGGTTCTCATCAGTCAGAAGCTCAGCTCAGACTTCAAACACGTATTCTGAAGTTTGAATCATTTGCACTCTCTGGGCGCGTTCATGTTCCAAGTCGAAAGCCAAAGGTGACAGCGTGACCTCTCCCACTCGGACGACGGTTGCTTGCCTCCCCTCAACTTCAAAACTTCTGAATGGGGAGCCGCAGGGGCAGGGATCAGTATAAAACCGCAGGCGATCACCGAGTTCATAGCGGATCAAAGGCTGGGCCTCATTGGCAAGGACCGTGAGCAGGGCCGTTGCCGATAGCGTCCCGTCGGCGACGGGTTGGTGGTTTTCATCCACCGCTTCCAGGATGACCCAGTCTTCAGGAACATGCTGGCGGCCGTAATCACACTCAAAGGCCATGAACAGGCATTCCGTACAGCCGTAGCCGTTAAGGATGTCGAACTTAAGGGACGGGAACGCTTTTTGGGCGCGTTTGCGAAGCTCCGGAGTGAATGTTTCCCCGGCGACTTTGATGACGTCCGGTTCGATATGCAAACGACCCCGCTCTTGCTCCTGGGTCAAAATCGCCAGCATGCTGGGATAAGTGACGATGGACGCCATAGGTGTGATCTCATTGAGCTGCTTGATCGTTTGATCGATCGCCTGTTCCGCTGGAATGAATGCAGACGTTCGCTTCAGGGGGATCTTCAGATTTTTTCTGAGCAGGTCAAAACCAGCGCCGACGAAGTGCCCGTTGCCACCGGTGAGGACGACGTTTATCCCCGACCTCTCGATTTCTTTTGCCAATCGAAACTGTCTCCGCGACATCCGGGCCAGAGTCAGTCCGAAGATATACTCGATCATGGAGGCCGAAGTGACGATCACTGCAGGTTCTCCCGAGGTCCCGGAGGTTCGAAACACCGCGTACTCACCAATCGGCACCCCAAGATTCTCCATGCTTTCCATATGTTGCCTTGCCTGGGCGAGGGTCAATGACCGGTCAGTCAGCCAACGGTCAAAGTCAGCCATGAGCTCAATCTTTGACGTCACGGGAAGATCACTCAGCTTAATGGCTTTGGTATCAGGCAAATGACGGTAGAGCTCCTTGAAATACGGGGATTTTTCACGGGCCACTTCTATCAAATGGCGCAGCCTTTTAAGCTGCTTGGCTTCAATTCTTTTGCGGCCTCCCCAAGCCGTCCAAATGCCTCCAAAGTAATACCCAAGTGTTCTGACTACGCTGAATTTCATTTCTGTAACTACTTCCCTTAGTAGGCCTTAACCCTAGCTTGGAATGGCGGGTGGGCACAAGGGTGAAGTCCGCCCAGTTTGTTATCGCGTCTCAGCGGCTCCGCGTGAGCCGTAAAAACTTTTTCTATTCGTCGTTTTTTGATGAGGGGATTACGCGAAGCCGCTAAGGTTTTAAGAGGATGACCGACAACCAAATCGTCCGAAAGCCTGTAACCCTGGGAACGCCGGGGCCCAGCATGGCAACCAGAAGAGCCATCGTAGTGCCGGTGTTCAGTAAAAGGAGTGCAATGGCAATTTCGAGGTAAGTTTCATGCTGCGAAATAAGAGCGGTATGCGTTTAGCTGTCGGAATCGATCGTCACGTTACGGAACATGAAAGGGTTGTCGCTTATTCTGAGCGGTTTTCCGCTCGCGGTTGTGACGTTTCTGAGCACGACTTCCTCGGTCTTCACGTATGGGTACTTTTCGGTGTAAGTCTCATCCGTCATTTTCGGATTGAAATTCGCGAAGATTGCGGGACCTGCGTAAGCGCTTGGTTGGTGTGAGTCGTCGATATTAAAGTTTTCGAAACGGATGCGTTCTGGCATGTAGCAGACGTATCCAAAATCATGTTGGCCGGAATTAGCTCCAGTTATGAGCGCGATGTTGCCGCCAACGCTGAAAGAAGGAACGAAAACACAGTCCCGAATGACCAGTTCCCCTTGCCAAGTGCTGCCATAGTCGGAGCGCAGGTTAACGAATCGCCGGCTATGCACAGTGGTCCTTTCCACTAGAAAGGTGCCGGTGCCGATGGCATTGATTCCCATGTGGCCGAGGGTCGAGTTCCGGATCGTCGCATTGGCGACGCCTCGGTGGGCGTCGAACCGGGAAAAGACGCAGTTGTCCAAGACTAGGTTCTTGCAATAGTTGGACCCCATGATGCCCCAGTACGTGTTGTCAGTAATATCGTTGCTCTGCCTGCAATGGATGAATGACACGTTGAGGGCCCGGCTCAGGGAAATGTCGTAGGAGCCCATGGAAACCGGGAGCCCGGCCGCGCCGATCGTCTCGTAGGTTTTGCGCCCCGTCAGGGTGGCGTTCTTGACCGTCACGTTGGCGCAATCGCTCACGTGGATGAATCCGCTGTAGGGAGCTCCGTGTTCGCCTTCTCCTTTTACGTGGTGTTCCAGCCCGTCCACGATGACGTTCGAGCGCCGGATCCCGAAACCACGTTTGAAGTAGTCATACACCGGCTCCTCCCGATTGGCGATGGTCGTGAACCGTCCTCCGGTGAGGGTGAGGGTTTCCTGGTCCATCGGCTGGGCAACGATTTCGGTGATTAGGTCGAAGTCCCAAGCAATCGGTGTATCCGGATCAACGGTACCGTTCTCGCTTAAGATGAAAATGTCAGTTTGGGGAGAGCCGTTGTTCTGGTTTCGGCCATACCGGATATAGTGACTCCGATTCGTGTTGGTGACCGTTACCAGGCAGGGATAGGGTAGGGAGAGGTCGACTTTCCTTTGGCCCTTGCTCAGTTGGGTTATGCCCTTCGGCTTGAGCGGCTGAAGGGGCGAGTCTGCCAGGAACACAGAGGCATCGCGATTTTCAACGCTGGTATCGTCGATAACGAACACGGACTCTCCGAAATCCGTATCCGTGCGAATGACCGCTGTAAGGTCCCGTCCTCCAATGTAGTAAACGTAGCCCTCATCCGCTTTGACGGGAAGTCCATGCTGATTGGCGATTTGATGGGTGGCGACAATGGCCTCCATGTCGTCGGTTTCGCCATCCCCTCGCGCTCCCAAGTCGCTGTAGCGCAGATAGCCCCTCCCTATAGCATTTTGGATATCTACGTCAGAAACGTTCTGTGCAGCCGCTGATGCCGCGAAACAAAGGAGACAGGTGGAGAAAAGCAGTTTTTTCATGATGCAGGTCGGCTTGAACAAACCCACTAGCTCAATCTTTTAGAGAAAGGGTTCTAGTGGATTCCAAGACGTTTAGCCGCAATGCGATCTGAACTCAAACCGTAAAAACCAGGCCTCCTCCTTATGATCTTTCCCCGGGGAACGCCGCGCCCGAACGCGGCAACCAGAAGTCCCGATCTCACCACAGATCTCTGATCAGCGGCGGAATTCCTATCTCGCCACAGATTTTCAATCGGAGGCGGACCCACCCCTAAAAAGTTCAAGAATCATGCACTGACCCTCTTGAGCTTCCCCTCTGACCCTCTTGAGCTTCCCTTCGTTGTTTTTTGATGAGGGGGTTACGCGAAGTCGCTAAAGTTTTAAGAGGACGAAAGGCAACTAGGAACCTGACTGATAGGAAATTCAATTTGGGGTGCTTGATTCTAGCAGGAGGATGCTGCCGCATTGAATTAGAAAATCCGTGGATTAGTTGGACCACAAGGCTTCATAGGCGTCGTTGGCCGAGTAAAATTTACGTTTCCACTCGGGCAGCTTCGAGTTTTCGGCTTGTAGCTTTTTTCCAAGCGATAATTCCGGAATCTTGGGATCGTGAGGAATGGTGCGGGCGATTTCCGCTGATGTTACTGACGATATGCCACCCAACCAAAAAATCGATCCCACACAGACTGCGAGGACTCGATCTGACCCAATGATCAAACACTCAAAACTAATGCGCTCAGCTGGCTACTCGCTCGTGAATTAACAGTGAGTCAATCGGCAGAGCATTCCGAATATTAATGGGTCGATAATCAAAATAGCTGAAATCCGATTTTCCCTAATCAACTAGATCGGAATCGTAAGGTAGGCTTTCGTTCCGTCCTTTAAATTCGAATCGATCGAAAGTTTCCAACCCATTTGCTTCGCTAGTTGGGATGCTAGGCTCAAACCCATACCCGTCCCCTTCTCACCCTCCGTTCCTAAGTTCGATATTGACTCTTTCTCAGAAAGAATGGCCTCAATGTGAGACGGATTTATGCCTCGTCCATTGTCCTTCACTGAAATGATTAACCGATTTCTTAGCTCGTAAAGTTCCACCACAACGCTTCCACCTGGATTGGTGAATTTCAAAGCGTTCGATATTAGATTCCTGAGAATTGAATAAAGGTAGTTGATATCCGCGATAACTCGAAAGGTCCCGTTTGAATGAACAGTCTTATAGCTGATATTTTTTCCTTCGCAGTTTGCTTTAAACAGCGTTTCTATATCCTTTAACACCTTTATCAAATCGACTTCCTGGCTCGCTAGAGGCTCCAGCTCCGAACCTAGCTGTATACGTTCGAGCAACGCGTCTGCGTGGGCCAAAGCCTTTTCAGTAGTCTCTTCGAGAGTTTTGATCAGTTCGTCGCGCCGTCGTGAATTGCAAAGACTTTCTTGCTGCAGCATATCGTGGATTGACACCATCGAGCATAGCGGGGCTCGCACATCATGGGAAATAACTGAAAGTAAGAGATTATTGCTCTCATTCAGATTTCTCGTCTTCGTCAATTGTAAGCGCAGATTCAAATTCCGCACGACCTGTTTAGCAAGGTGCTTCAACGCCTCCTCTTGGTCCGGACGCAATTCACGAGGTTCACGATCAATCACGCATAACGTTCCTAGAGCAAAGCCATCGCCAGTTACAATCGGAGCCCCCGCGTAGAATCGTATCAATGGATCGCCTACCACTAAAGGGTTATCCGAAAATCTCGAATCCTCTGAGGCATCCCTAACAGTAAATACACCGCTCTCTAGGATTGCGTGAGAACAAAAAGCGACATCCCTTGAAGTTTCATTTACAGGAAGGCCAAGGTTCGACTTGAACCATTGTCTTTCCTTATCAATTAAAGACACCAGTGATATTGGTGTTCCGCATATCGCGGACGCCAATTGAGTCAACTCATCGAACATCTCCTCCGCTTCAGTATCGATGATTCCATACCGATATAGCGACTCTAGTCTCAGGCCTTCATCATCTGGTAAAGGGGCAACATACATGGAGAAAGCTATGGTGACCCCGATTATTCGGACAAGGTTTTATTTACTTCCCATTGCTACTTGAAAATGATTCAAAATTTGTTCAAAAGCTTGCCAATTTGCTCGGCTCTGAAAAGCCCTTTTAATGAGGTTATCCCATCAATGGCTTTATAACCTCTTGAGCCATGTTTGTAACCCGCCGTAATTTCGTCAAAACCGGGCACCGCAGCTACTGCCTCGATGGCCGATCTTAAAGGCCATTTCCGAACCGCTATCGTCGCGTAGTTCTGGTCTATACACCTCCAGCCAAAGCCGTTTGGGGCATTGCTTGTAAGCGATGAGTTTAGATTTGGAAAGGGTTCGCAATATATTATGAGAGACCAACGCTCAGGTTGAAGAAATTCCGTTCAAGGTATAACATGTAAATAACCTTCCTGAAAAGCTAGATTACTTAGCGGTTCAGAGCGCGTAATCATTGGGTTGCTCTGTGTAGACTATTTCCATGGGTAAGCCCCTTGAATCCAGCTGAGGGGAGGCGGGCAACGTTTTCAACTTATTGTTGAAGGTGCTGGCGACAACCATGCCGACCAAGGCATCCAAAATATCGTCCTTCGCTACCTCGGATCTCTTGAACTTCATGAGTGCTCTATTGGTAAGGTCGCGCCCGTTTGGTAGATGATTTTCCAGCAGACTCAGCCGCTCTTCGAATCCGGCGGAGCGCTTTTTTGAATGTTTCATCGCTTGCCGCTTGTTCAGGCCCCAGAAGCATAATTCGGGGTGGATCTCGCGGATGGTGTATCCAGAATTTTGGCTAGAAAGCAAGAAGGTGTTCACTTCGCGAATTTTATCGATGATATTAAATGCCTGCTTGCTAAGCTTCTTTCCGATGGCGATTACGCTCAGCTCCTTCGCGTCCCTGTATTCAGCGGCTTTAAGCACTGGATAGGCTGGGGCAGGGAAGACAGAGGAGCCGCGAGGTCTGCCCAGCGCTTTACGAGCGGCTGCGTCGCATGCTCGTTCGTCGCTGCCCGAGTCGATCAGACCGATTGGGATATCTATGAAAATTCTAGAACTTTTGGGTAGGACGCTGGTTAGCTCTTCTAGGTCTGAAGCGACTCCAAAGGATATCGACGTCTGGTCTCTCCGAAAATAGAACCAACCGGCTTTGCAACCATCTACGCCGACTGCTGTGTTCATTTTTCGGGAATCATTGTCAATTGCCTAGATGGAGTATAAAGACTTAGCAACTGGTTTTAGCTTTCTCCTTCAAGAAGCTCATGGGTTATTAGGGACATCGCCAACCTATGGGCATTCCGAGGATTAACGGCAAACAGGAATCTGAATATGCTGAGCCCCGTTCCCCCGGTTTCCGGAAAAGCATCTCCAAGGACCTTCTGGATATCAAAATTTAAGTATTGATCTTTCAAATTAATCCCTGAAAACAGCTATATTTAGGTGCATCCAGCATTTCTTAAGATGTTGTGTATTGCGTCGGTTTCTACTAGTTGAGGAGTGTAGTCTGAAATGCCACCTTTCGGGGCATGGGTGGCCATACCAGCTCTCGAGCGAGGGCACCATCTGGTGGGCCCAGGAACTCTCGTAGCTTCCTGGACACGTGCTACCGGCTCACTGGCATGCCAAGACCGAAGGGGACGGACCCGCACGTGATGCGAAGGATGTCCAATGTCTTTGATCGCTTCGTTAAGTGAGTACAGTAAAAACGAGATCCTTAATCGCTTTCCCGCTGTCTGCATTAACGGGCTTCCTGTCTCTCGGCCCTGCTGCGACAGAGGCACATTTCGAATGTGGATTCCATTCTCGATAATTTGGCCCTTTATACGCGCCCTAACGTGTTGATTACTGGAAGTGAATACTAGCATTGTGGTTATTCGTCCCAGCAAGCGTATTGACAACAACATAGCTCTAGTTGGAGATGCCGCGAAGCTAACTTTTCAGTAACCTCGAACTTAAATCAAAAGAATCGACAAGCATGAACAAACCGCACCCCATCCCGCTCTTCGTAATCCTCGCTCTTCTGGCAGTAGCGGCGCCGTTCGCAAATGGGCAAGCCCAACAGCTCTCCGAATCGCGATTGGCTCAATTGCTCAAGCGTTTCCCTGAAGCGGATTTGAATGGCGATGGCAAGCTGACCGCGGAGGAGTTTCAGGCCGCCCGCCAACAGTCTCAGGAAGCCGAACAGCGCAAGGCACGCCAGGCCGCAGCTGCCCGAGCAATTCCGACATTTGATCCAGGTTGGGAGAAGGATGAATTTCCACCGTACGCGGTCAGTCTCAAAACGCCTGAAGAGATTATGGCCATTTATAAGCGGGGAGAGGCGGGTCGCACGTATGCGGAAGCGGCCGACGCGCTGTCCTTTCCCAAGCCTGCCGATGGAATCCTGCGCATCGTGGGGACGGGCCACAGTTTTACCGCGCCCGGCTACAGAACCTTGCCGGCCGTCACCCGTGCCGCTGGTTTCGAGCAGCCGCTTTCCTTGCACAATGGGGGAGGGCGCACGGGCAGCGCGAGCTACAAGTGGGAGCAGGAAAACGGCATTTTCGAATTTGACGGCAAGCCCCTGCCCAAGCTGCTGGCCGCTATTTCCAACGCGGAATGGGAGGCAATGATCTGGGGCCCCTACACGGCAGATAGACCGAAATTCTATACGAGCTGGATCGATTTTTGCGAAAAATACAATCCGGGTATGAAGTACTTTCTGATGGATGCTTGGCCCACGCTGGGTCAGGTCCAGATGCAATATCAGCGCAAAGGAAACCCTAAATCGGAATCATTCTTTACCGATGAGGTCTTCGATGAGCTCAACGATGCCGCGAACAAACGTTTTGCGGAGCTCGTGAATGCGGTGCGCGAAACCACAGACAAAGTGTACATCCTTCCGACGAATGCGGCCATGACGGAGGCGGCCAAACGTTTCAACCGAGGAGAGCTTCCCGGCGTCGAAGGCCTGTATAAGGTGATTGGTGGAAAAGAATATTCTATCTGGGCAGACCAGCGCGGCCACTTGGGACCCGGCTTCGATCGTCTGGAGGGTTATGTCTTCTATGCCACGCTCTATGGCAAGTCCCCTGAGCTCATTTCAGCGCCTATCAAATTCAACAAGAACCCAAGCTTCCTAAGCGCGGACTTGGACAAAATCTTCCGCGAAATCGCCTGGAAGGCGGTAGTAGAGCATCCTCTCTCCGGTGTTACAGATAAGAACAGAAATGGCATCGGAGATCATCTGGAGTAGCTAGAAGCGTATCCAGTTATTCGTAATACCTTTCGCCTGTAGTTTAAGCAATAGAATAAAATTATATGAGAAACTACTTCCTCCTAACACTTCTGGTCACCTCCAGTTTTATTGCCATAGGCAAAGGCGCTGCGAATGAGGGCGGTGAAAAACCAATGAACGTCGTGTTCATTCTGGCCGATGACCTCGGTTGGAGCGATACGGAGCTTTACGGCAAAACGAAGCTGTATAACACGCCGAACATTCTACGTTTGGCCAAGCTTGGTTGCACGTTCAACCGAGCGTATTCAAATTCCCCACTGTGCTCGCCAACGCGGGCCAGTTTTCTAACCGGACAAACACCTGCCCGTCACGGCAGCACGCAACCGCGGCATCATACGGCCAATGTCATTCTGAAAGCGGAGTTGGCGAAACGGGCCAAGCCTTCCGAAAAGGCATTGCCCGTGGTGAGCGCGACGCGGCTGGATACGAATTTGCCGACG
>Ga0255752_10004386_pt1 | contig 14195 bp, 20 predicted proteins | sample 011ome_25_FD_179952 | JGI IMG/M metagenome (GOLD analysis project Ga0255752, IMG submission 179952) | Coastal salt marsh microbial communities from the Groves Creek Marsh, Skidaway Island, Georgia - 011512CT metaG (version 2) | ecosystem: Environmental > Aquatic > Marine > Intertidal zone >...
GCATCTGCTGCTCCCATTGCTGGAGTTTGGTTTAATGTATTATATGCTCCTTTAAAGGTTGACCCCGCCTTAGAAAACCCTGCCCCTGCGGCTCCAAAGTTGCCTCTAGCAGCTATCATTGCTTCTTGAGCTTCATTTTTTAATTGAGTAAAACTTGGAATAACTTGCTTTAGTATTGAAGCTGCAAATACTCCAAGTGCTGCTATTGCGGCATTGGTGTTATTTACAAATACTCCTGCAAAAAACTCAGCTATTGGTGCGATTCCTTTAAGAGCATCATCTGATAAGTCTGTTAGTTTTGAACCTAGTTGTCCAAATTGGTTTACGGGTATGTTATCTCCTACAGCTGCATATTTTCTTGCAGTCTGCCCAATAACTTCGTTAAATACAGCTTGTTGTCTTTCATAAGCTGTAAGGTCTTTTGCATTTTTACCGATTGCCGCCCCATACGTAGTTGTTGCCTTTTCTAATCTTAGAATGATACCCAATTCGTCTAAGAGCTCTGGCTCGGCTTTTGTTATACCTTTCAATAGTCTTTGATATGAGTCTGCAAAGTCTCTACCAAGAGCAATTGAGGCTTGTTTTGCTGCTAAACCAATTTGTGTTACTTGGTCAGCAGAGAATCCTGCAGCTACTGCAATTGAAGCAGATTCTGCAGCTTGTTTAAAATCTAGTTGAAAGCCTGTCGCTGCCTGCAAATCTCTAGAAACAGATTTAAGTGCCACACCAGTAGTATTTGCATAAGCTGTCATACCTTCTGCTTGTACACGAAGATCGGAAGCACGTTTAAGTGCTTGGAATGCTGCGTCTACCGCAAAGAGTGATGCGGCTAATGTAGCGTACGCAGGTACAAGTCCTCCAGATATCCCTTGAGACATCTTAGAGAAGTTTTTAGTTGAGTTTGACGAGGCATTGGCGGCTCCTTTGAGCCTTCTATCCATAGAGTGGGCGCCTTTTGCACCCTTATCTAAGTCTTTACCTGCCTGTTTAGCCTTTTTACCAGTTTCTTTTAAACTGCCGTCATCGTCAAACTTGACTCCTACTTTTACTTCATTTTTAGCCATTTACACTTATACCTTTACCTTGCCCTGTGGGCACTTTACTTTCTGATCTTTTGCGATCTTTTGCAATTTCGTCATTTCGAGCTTGCATTGTTAAGGAGTCGATATATCTTAAAAATAATATAACTACTTTTTGTTCTTCAACTCCTAAAGTATCTAGTAGCACTTTTAAAGCGCTCCAGTCCTTTCCAAGATAGTTTCCTCCTGCTCCATCCCATACGTCTGGTAGCAGTTGATGAATCGTTTGTGCCTGTATCACTTCAAGTGGGAAGATTACTCCTTCCAATAACTTTACTGTGTCAGGATTTGGGTCTCGATTCATCCTTTCCATAATCGCATAATATTCATTTACGTTTTTATATGGAAGGCCTCCTATCTGTCGCTCAAGTAGGCTATATATGTAACCTACTTGCTGTTCGTAAAATTTTCAAGATCACCTACTACTTCTGTTACCCAAGTATCAAAGTCGCTAGAATTTTTCATAAGTATTTCTGCGTTTTCTTGAGTATAGACAAGTTCATCTTGAAGGTCTACAGTACTTGTATCTACAAGTAATAATTGTGATACATACTCATACTTTAAACCTGACCAACCTTTTATCACTGCTTTTACATATTCAGTAAGAAATAAATCTTCATCCATTGTTTCTTCGAAAGCACGAGTTTTCTTATTAAACTTTTGCTTTAGAGTTCTATTTCTAAGTTTCATTAACTCTTCTCTTGCAAGGTAAGTTAGTTGAACTTTAAAATCTTCAAACTCAGGATAGTCTACTGTTACTGTTTTCGTTGGAGTTAACAACGAAGAGAGTGACACAGGTTGTGCTGTTGTTGTTTGTTCTGTCATGCTGGTTCCTGTTTTTAAGGGTTAATAAAAAGTATCGGGGCGGCGGGTGACCGCCCAGATACACTAGTTTACGCGTTAACGTCTTTACCTACAAATTGAAATACTGAGATTTCGTCTGTTGAGTCAAAGTCGCTTGGTAACGCATGGAAATTAGTTTCCAATGAAATTACTTCATCAATTGAATGAGTTGGTACTTCTAAATGTGCTGTTGGCATTGTAATAATACAATGCGGAGTGCCGCTTCCACCAATATCAAAACTTAAACTAAATGAGTTTTGAATATCTGAAGTTGCTTCTACGATATCCTCATAGAACTCTGCACTTGAAGTGCTACTTGCATTATCTAGGTAACAAGTAAAGTTACCATTAATAGATTTAGTGCCTGTAACGTGACCTAAAGGTTGATTTACTACACCAAGAGTTTCAGGGGTTAAGTAAGTAAGATTATTACTCATACTAATATTTCCACCTGTAAGAGTAGAAGTATAGGTTACTGAACTTCCTGAAGCATCTCCTGACATTGTTAAATCAGATATTCTGTTACGAATAAATCCTGTAGTATTTGATACACCTTCATTGATAAATGCAGTTGAAGATGATAAGTCAAGAGCTGCTTCTTCTGTAATTAATTTTCCGTTTCCAGACCAGTTTACAGTAGCAATTCCATCTAAATCAAAATCAAAAGATACATCTCCAACTGAACAATCAGCAATTTTATAAATCATCTGGTTTGCAGTTGCAGCTCCAGTTGTATAGGTATAAGCTGTTGCAGCTTGAGATGCTCCCATTATGAAGAATAAGTCAAAAACACCTACAGTTGCTTTATTTGCTCCTGTTTGAACGATATCTAAGTTAGTAGTATCGGAAGTAATTCCATCATTTACTGTTTGTCCAAAAAACATCGCCCATAGTGCTTCTGTTACTTCAGCATGTGCTCCATCAGTAGCACTTGCCTTTCCTGATGTACCTTTTGTACCTCCAGCAGAAGTAAAAGGCATCATATAAGTAGAGAAACTCCACTCAACTGGTGCGTATGAGTCGTTAAACATTGCACGACCTCTTCTACTCGCTCCTGCGGTACTTTGTGCTTCATTCAAAGTAATTTCACTAGTATTTGTTGCTTGAGAAAACGAATAACCGTCTAAGACAGGTATATCATAGTACATGCTTTTTGTTGCTGCAGCTGACTGCGGCACATGTGCTATGAGTTTCGTATCTCTAGAAAAATACAGTTTAGTTGCCATTATAGTCTCCTATTTGGCTTGAAAAGCGAATACGTTTGCTTTTGCTAAAGTACTCGGTTTTCTAATAACGCACCTCTATTATCATTTCGCCGATGCCGAGAGGTGCAAGCACTCCTTCGTCAGTATCTATTGATACTACCGTAATTTGTGCGACACCAGCGCTTCCGTATGAATCGGAATAAGTCATTTGATTATTATTATCGATTACATACTCTACATCTTCGAGTAATAAACCTAAAGCCTCTGTTGGGTCTTCTTGATTTACATAACATCGAATTGTAACTGTTAAAAATCTCCACTTTTGTCCGCCTCCATAGTACTCTCTTGTTTCTGTACCTGCGGACAGATGTACAGCTGGGTAAGTACTAATTTCGTCCCAGAACTTCATCTGAGGAAATACTTGATTTGAGAGTGTAGTACGATAGTCTCCTGTACCATTGATATCCTTTAGTTTTACAACTAAGGCATCTAATATTTGTGATCGTCTTGTCGATATACTTCTTGTCATTATACTCTCTTAGTCCTTACCAGACCATATTTTGTGCCCATTATTTCTTGGGCTATTTCTCTAATTGTTCCACCTATAATTTGTTTAGGGTCTCTACCTCTGCTTGCAAGTGGGTTGCCAAACTCAGGTTCGAAGACCGAATATGGGTCTTTTTGATATGTGTACCGTATTTCTACTGATCTAGGCATTGGTACCACTTGAGTAACCTGAGCACTATCAGCAAACCTACCTGTTCTATATTCTAGTCTACGAGGATAGGGGCCCATATTATCTGCAACCTCTTTTGGCAAAGATTTATTTAACAACTGTTGCAACCCAATCGGATTAATTGAAGTTCCTCCGCCTCCAAGTCCTCTGGAACTTCCACCACCCCTTTTTGTTGCTGTAGCTGCGGCTGCTTGTTGTAAATTTGCTTTTGTTATTTTTCCTGTTTTACTAACTTGTCGCTTTCCTCCTACTTTAGATTTTGCTCCCTGTCTTTTTTTCTTTGCTGTTTGTCTTACAGGTTTTGATTTTTTGACCGTAGTAGTAACTCGTACATTTTTATTCTTTTTTAAAGTTTTAACGATTGGTTCAACAGTTGCTCCCACAATTGACTCATTCATTCTTTCTCTCGGAGTCTTTTTGGAGCCTTTTCTCTCTGCCCAATCTGCCATTACCGCAGGATTTCCTAAATTTTGAATTAGTAACCTTCTTACAGTTTCTAAATACTCTCGAATTCCATTGGCATCAGCGTACCTCATTAAACTATTTTGTCGCTGCTGCCCCATGAGAATAGACATAGTTATTTTGTCTCTGAAATGTTTAATGTCACTAAATTTTATATTTTCTACTCGGTACTCTGTATCTAAATAATCTTGTATTTGTTTATAAGTTTCAACATAGCTTTTTTCCATATGTGAAAAAATCCAATCTTGTAAATTTGCATTAACATCTTCTTCAAAGCCTAGAAGTGCTACGGTGCTCGCACTTTTTCCTGTTGAACTTCTTTTATCAGTGGTAAGCTGGGTTTGTACTTCTGGATTCAAACTTCCTGAAGGTATTCCATGAAGCCTATTTCCAGTATCTCTTTTTCCTTTTCTTAAGGTTGCAACAACAGGATTAGCAATATTTCCAAGTCTAAGACCTAGTTTTTTGTAGCTTGAATTTGCTTTAGTATTTCTCCAAACATCTCGTGCATACTCGCCTATCAACTCTCTTGCAATTTGAGGCGTTGCAGTTGTTCCTCGCTTAATACTATGTTTTGCATACCATTTAAATTTACCGCTGTTTCCAACATATTCTACTGTATAACCTACTGTTTTTGAATGATAAATCCTTCCCCCAAATTTACCACCAAAGGCTCTTTTCCACTTTTTTCTAATATTTGTAGGATTATAAACGCCTGCATAAGCTTTAAAAGCCTCTTTTTCAATGATAGCGCGGGCTTCTTTGTATTCTTTTAATCGAGCCTCTTTATTCTTTCCATAGTTTGCATCTCCTATTATTCCCTTTCTTTGAGCCTTTATTATTATTTTCATTAGCTCTTCTCGAACATACCCCTGTATCCAAGGTTTAACATAGGTTACTTGATGGACTCGAGTATCTCCAAACTTTTTACGAAAATGTTCCATTCGCTCTTTGTCAGGAATTTGTTTTATTAACCAGTCAATGGTATTGTCTATAGCCATTATACTATATCTATAATTTTATAAAGGTCAAGTACTCGTTTGATGTGGTCTGGAAAGCCTATATCATTTCTGATTGAAGTACTACCTTCATTTCTTAGGGTGGTTCCAGCAATTGAACGCTGTGTTTTATATTCTTCTTTCAAATAGTACGTAATTAAGTCATATACTGCAAGTTTTAAATCAGCTGGTACAGCCGAATACCCTGCGTTGTATGTAACAGTTACTGCTCCGAACCCTTGTGGGAAATAGTCGACTCCTCTATCGCCATCTATTCTTCTAATACGATCATGTTCTGTATCTACATAGTAATGTGTATTCTCAGTTAAGGTGGTGTAGCTATCAGCTATTGAGCTTCGTTCTTTTACGGAAGAAACAGCAGTGAGTGGAGATTCTGTGACAAAAACCTCCGATGTGAGTTTATCCTCTATATCAAACTTTTCTAGCTTAGTAGCAGAATAGTAATCGATTATCGAGTGTCCACAATATGTTTTAACCATTTGACTCACAGACGTAACCAAGGTATCGATTTTAGCATCGTCCTTGTTATGATCCATTTGTTTGTAAAGTTTATAGTCTCTTGTAGTAACTAGGTTTGCCATTTTGTGTCCTTTAAGTGAGGTGAAACTTGGAGGAGCCTTTACTCCCCCAAGTCACCCAGCATATTTCTTTATACCCGCGTAGCGCGGTGTAAATTAATTAAGAAGCTTTATACATTAGTCCCCACTTAGAAGTAGCACCATCAATTAGATCGATGAAGCCAAGTCTTTGTGAAGCCACTAGTACTCTTCTTTGGTTAGCCACTTCGTAATCTGACTCTACAGTCACACCACGTAGTCTTGGCATAACGAAGTTTCTAGGATATACTGCAATCGCGTGGAACTTAGATACAGCAGCCGATGCGAACTCGTCACAAACGATTACTCTTGATCCAAATACCGTTCCGATTTCCCCAGATAGTTTAGTAGCCATGTCGCCCACTAAGTTAACATCTTGGAATTCAGCATCTTCTAGAAGTTGATAGTATCCTGTTTGAGATACTACGTAAATTACGTCTTCTGGCTTTAAGCCATATTTGCCCATGTTCTTTCTAGCAGCTAAAAGTTGTAGCGCTGTTAAAGAATCAGAAGCAAATGCTGTAGAGGACTGTGTGTAATCCGAATCGTTTCTTGCTAAGTGCAATAATCCTTCGAATGTTGCTCCACTTGTGCCGTATACGCCATCAGCGTCATCACCAGCAAGTATAGCATTTTCCACGCCTCTAGCGTGTGATCTGATCATAGACTCACGAATCAATGGAAGAATAGGCAAGATTGCATCTTCTTCTGTTTCGTTTCCTAAGTACGATTGAGAGATCAGTTTTTTGGTTGTAAGAGTTCTTTCACTCATTACTATACCAGCACCATTTGCAGGATCGTAAGCGTCACCTCTTGGGTCTAAGTTACCGTGAGGAGCTGATCCTGATGCTTGTGCATTTGAAGTAAATTCAGCATACCCAGCATCTGGTAGGATTGGTAAGATTTGAGTAGCAGAAGTCATAGCTATTTCCCTAAATAAAGGAGCTAGTACTAGTTCATTCTGTATGTCTCTTTCAATGTTTGTTGAAACAGTTTGCTCGAAATCTGCAGATGAAACATCAATACCTGAATGAGTATTAACTTTTTCCATTGTAGCTTGTGCAAACTTAGTGTTAAGCCCTTTACCAGTAGCTTTACCAAGTAGCCATACATCTTCTAAATCCGAGGCATAAGCGTCTAAACCGCCGCCTTTTTGCCTTTCACCAAAGATTCTTTTTGATTCTCTGATTTGTTGGATTTCTTCAGATTTTTCTTTGAGTTCAGCTTTTAAGCTCTCAACTACTTCTTCAACGTTAGAATATTGACTATCGATGCGTTTTTCTAAGTCAGAAACTAGAGTTTCTGCACCAGAGGTTCCTGCTTCGATAATAGCTGTTACTTCAGCTTTCTTTTCTTCGAGTTTTGCATCTTCGACTGCTTTTTCTTCAGCTGCCTTCTCTGCGATTTCTTGTTCCTCAGCTAAAGCTTTCGCTTTCTCTTCGGCTTGTTGCATCGCGATGGCTGCTGTAGTTTCTTTAGCAACGCTTTTTGCAAACTCTTCAAGATTAAAGTCTTTATTATCTGACATTTTATTTTCCTTGAAGACAGACATTTTGTCTGTATCTTGAGGCTGCTTAGCCTCGGTTGGTTTGACAAATTGCTTTTTCCACTCTTCATATTCTGATTGAGTGTCAAAAGACTTCGCCACAGAGAAGGTGGCTGCTTGATTAGCGGGTACGGATACCACGCTTACTTCAAACAACTCCGCATCTTTAATCAAGTACCCATCGCCGCTTTCCATATAATCTGCGTCTTTAACGCGGAAACCGACACTGAATGCTCTCAGAATACCCTCTTTCACTAAATTAGTTACATCACCAGCACTTTTTGACAGGTTTGCTGTAATCTTTAGTCCCTTTTCGTCAGTCTCTAATGAGGTGGCTCTGCCGATAGGTTTGTTGTAGTCATGGTTAAAAAGTATTATTGGATTATTTGAAAAATTATCCAAACCACCCTTCTCCCATGCTTCTTTATTAATAACATCTCCTGCACGATCTGTGTCGTTAGTGCTGGCATATCCTTTGATATTAACACTTCCATCTTCGTTGGGGTCAACGGATTTGAAAGTTGATGTTAAATTAAAAATCTTTTGCATAATTATTCCCCTTTGCTTGCCTTAGGCTTTGGTGTAGCCTTAACAGCTTTCTTTTTAGGAGCTGGCTTTGGCGCTGGTTCTGGTTCCTCTACAGGATTTGCCTTTGCCCACTGCTCAGGAAAGTTTGTTTTTATCATTGAAGCTACTCGCGACCAAGATCCAAAAGGTCTTTTAGCGATTACGAACCTCATAGGCACATCTTCTGCAGCCTTATATTCAGCTGCTGATAAGAACTTACCTTTCTCAGCGAAATAATCAGCTAGTTGCTTTAACATTTCTTTTTTATTCGCCATTATTTTCTTCCTCTTGTTCAGGTCTTCCACCTTCCGATGGATTCGCTGCTGAGCCTGCTATATTTGCAGGCACTCTTAAGTCGTCATGCCCTTCTAACGGCTTCATTCTCATTGCTTCTCTGACTTCGTTCGGAGTCATAATTCCAGTATTAACTAAAGTACTGTAATATGCTGCCGAATCTTTCAGTTCGGGCTGTAAAGCAGGAATATTGCTTACATCTTCTGAAAGATCGAATCCAAAGAAACGCTCAAATGCAAAGTTTATTTTTCTTACTATAGGTAGTACTGTTTCTAAGTAGTATAGCCTATGGTTAGGTCTAATATTTGCATTGTTCCCACTATCCAATAGCAATGGCGGTACGCCTATTGCTTGTAGTATAATCTTTTCGTTCGCCTCGATAGCTGCTTGGAAGTCTAGATCTTTAAAATTAACCTCCGTTAAATTATCTATTTCTAAACCACCATCTAATATTAGAGGTCGTCTCCCTCCTGTGCTCGGGTTGTAACGGGCTCTCCAAGCAGCTAGCATACGTTCTTTTATCTTTTCACTAAGTGTGTTTGGACTTTTCAGTACTAATCCTGGTACTGCTCCATTCTTAAAGAAGTTGTCCTGAAAATTTCTCATACTGGCTAAAAGTTGCATAGTTCTATATGCTGGTTTTAGTCTTGGAACTCCCCTATAAATGGAGTTGAATGAGTTTTCTTTTATATGTATTATTTCACTTGGTGAATAATCGATAATCCCGTCATACGTATACTTGTTTATATAGGTTTTTTCGTCTGTTTCTATGTAGACATTTTCGGCAGGTAAGTGATACATGCCGTTGCCATCAAAATAAATAAATATGTTACCATCAATTAATAAATCAATTATCAGATTTCTTTTAAAAGTATTTATGTCTTGAAATGGATTCGGTTGTATATTTAATAAGTTATTAACAGTAACTTTTCTAATATTTTTAAATACAGGATTTAGACCAGGTATTTTTGGTCCAACATCACTTGGTATCTCTGCAACGTCATCTACAACAATATTTACTGCACGGTTTACTACTTCTAGCTTTTCATAAGCGTCACGATATCTAGTGACAACTTCTCTGGACTCAATAGTTAAACCCTCCTCTCTACCAATCAGGTATTGAGCAGGATTATTCTTTTCTTCATCGCTATAAATGTTTGTTTGTCTACCTAGTAGTCGATCATACCATGCCATGTTTTTCTCTTTGCTTTTGTACCCAACGTTTTTGTTTTTGGGCTGTGAATAATTTGGGTCGTTTTCCATAAATGGAATGTAATCTTAAATGATGATTATGACAAAGAGTTACAGCCTCTTCGTATAGTTCTGCGATATGCTGCTCTATAAATGTATCTCTAACTTCCATTATTTCTTCAGCGCTATCAATATTCAATTTGTTCTCTCTTAGCCACTTATCAAGTAGTTCTGTCATTCCGTAGAAGTGATGAAAGTCCAGGTTTTCCGTACTTCCGCAAATTTGACATTCCGTTCCCTTGTCGTATTTTGACTTTGCTTTGTCTCTAACGTATTTGACTAAGTCTCGCTTAAGATTCATTTATTTTTCTCTTATCTTGTATTATACTAAAATACCACGAAAAAGTCAAGAAACATTTTTTCGCAGGTCTGCTTAATTTAAAAAGTTGTTGCTGATGTCTCGAAAGTATACAGTGCATATCTTAGGGCGTCTGACATATGAGAGAATCTATCGTGTTTTGGCTTTTCTTTCATAAGATTCGGATTTGGATCCCACTGATATTGGTCTAAACATTCAAGAGTGTGGAAGCACTTTTGATCCACTATTAGTTTATTATTGTCTACGATACTGGCTACTTCTCCTATGCCATCAAGTACTGATTTCTTTGCATTAATGGTTGTAACATCATAGTTTTGTGCAAAGTCAAATCTTGTTTGCTGAGCTGCTGAATCAATGTATATCCAGTCTATATTGTGTTTTTCCTGTAATGCTTTTATTTCTCTAGCGTGTTGTTCTGTTGTTCGTTCTGCATCTAAGTATTCATCTAGTACATAAAAGTTTCCTGAGTCCCAATCATATGCAATTACACATAGAGCAGTTGGATCTTTGTACCCAACGTCTAGTCCTGCTATGACATCCATTTGACTTGTATCAAGTTCGCTAAGGTCTGCTACACACTTCTCATAATCAAATGACCATATCTGACCTTCATAAGTATTAAAGTCAGCCATGTATTCTTGTGCAAACTCTGCTCCTGACATTGATTTCTTTGCTTCTACAATGTCTTCTTCACTAAAACGAGGATTTTCATGGTATGTTGCTCGAATAGAACACCATTCTTTAAACTCATCTGAGAATCCACGATAGAAGAAGTCTGCAAACCAATTATTTCTTCCACGAGGTGTAGATATAAATATTGCTTTACTGTTATCCTTATCTAGGGTAGGACGAAGCGCTACATTGAAAGCATCTCTGCCATCTACAAGTGCTGCTTCATCAAAAATAATTAAATCATATGATCTACCTACACAAGAGTCTACCTGATTGATTGACCCCATACGAATTGTAGAACCGTTTGAGATTTCAATTACTCTGTCTTTTGCATTGTCTTTGGTAACTTCTAAATCAAAATGCCTAATCAGCTGTCTTTGTAAGTCAAAGGATATTTGAGATAAAGAGTAGTTAGGTGACATGATAAGTATGTGCGTATTCGGAACAAGCGCTGTAAGCTGTCCGATTATGTTTGAAATGTAAGTTTTTCCTTGACGTCTTGATACGGCTCCGCATACAAAACGATACTTTGGATTATTGATTGCATTTATAATTGCTATCTGAGATGCAATAGGCTCGACTCCCAATAGATCCATATACGGTTCTATAGGAAGTTTGATAAACCTATCTTCGGATTGATAAGAGGTAAGCTCTCTTCCCTCTACGTCTTTGCGACTAATTTCTAACGTCAATGTACTGTTGTGTTATCTGATGAATGAATAATTTGGTGTGATTGGGCAAGATGATATAGATACAAGAATCCGCCACAGAGGGAAGCCATCTGTAGTTGCTCTGGTTGGAGTTGGCCCGTCTTGTGAGCTTCTTTATCTACTTTTTCTAATACTTTTGATGCTGACTCCGAAAGATTTTCAAGCCAACTCGCGTCCAAATATCTTAAATCTATATCTTCTACCATTTTACTTTATTTGCCCAATATGCTGCGGACATTTTTCCTTTTCTTATGTTTCTTCTATGTCTTGCTTTGAATGAGGCTCTTTTACGCTTCATTCTAGCGGACTCACCTTTCTTTGGCTTGCCTGCTGTTTTTGCACCTTGTTGACCGAAACGGATAGTTTTAACTTTATTTCCAACTTTCGCTACAACTATGTGCGACTTCTTTGGGTGTCCAGGAGTTCGTTTTGGTTTGTTATAACCACGTACACCTGCCCTTTTAAGTCTAGAGTCTTTTTTTCGACCTCTTTTTCTTCTTACCGCCATTCCTGTACCCCGATGCGTAGATTGCTCTACCTTGGCGCTCTGCTGCCTTTTTTGTTTTGTAAACCTTACCTGATTTACCCCAACGATATCCTCCTTTAACCTTTCTTACGGGCACGTCTACGTCTCCTTCCTCTCTTTGCTACAGTTTTTACATAAGTAGGCTTTCCACCTATGCCCTGTCTCTTAGATCTTTTCCGTCTAACGGCTGATCGAATTTGACTTTTACTCATACGTGCTGCTCGTGAAGCAGGTACGCATTTTGGATATCCTTTACGACCTTTCTTAGCTTTCTTTCTGCCACATTTTTTGTAGCCTCCGCCTTTCTTTGGTCTACTAATATCTACCCAGTTTTGGGAAAACCATTTGCCTAAACCACCTCTAGCCACGACGATATCTCCCTCCAGCTTTCTTATACTCTCTTACAAGATAAGCATTTGCATAAGCACTTGGATAAACCGCAAACTTTCTTTTTGTTTTTGCTTTTACTCGTGCATATAGCTTTTTATTAGTAGGAACATTCCTTGCTCTTTTAGTCGTAGTCTTACGTCTACGTCTTTTTCTAGCAGGCATGATGCTTCCTCATCTTCCTTTTCTTGCCTCCACGCTTTTTACCGTTTTTCTTAGGTCTTCCACGTTTACTTCCGTAAGTTCCTTTACCACTTGGCATAGTTAACTCCTTTTGCCCAATCTCTGAGCCCTGGACTTTTTGTACTTCTGGTACTTAGTCCTTCGTTTCGATGTTACCCTTGATTTTAAATACTTCTGATATGCGGATCGTCCTCTCGTAGACCCACGAGTATTTCTTAATTTTTTTCTTACCACTATCCTTCGGTAAGAACTGCTGTACCTTTTACTTCTGCGTTAGCAGCAAATACTTGGTCAGTAGTCTTTTTCTTTATGATGACGGTTTCTCCGCCAGCTAAAGAAAGTGTTCCTAATGTGGCGTCTGCTGCATTAGCAACAGTGATAAGACGCACAGTAGTTCCTACATTGATTAGCCTAACGTCAGTTGACCCGTCGAATGTAGAGGCGGCACCAACAGTAGTTCCACAAGCTGTTTCTGTGCCTAGAACTCTTAAAGCTCCCATGTTATTTCTCCTTTTCTTGCTTGTCCTGTGCTTCCGCTCTCACTTCTGCATAGGTCTTTGATTTTTCTTTAGCGGTAATCATTTTGTCATGGATATCTACATTGCCGTCCCAGTTCTTATCTGATCCGTTTAAGATATTCCACGCTTTTTTAAACCACTTAGTCATTTTCCTTTAAAGCCTCTTCAGCTTCCTTTTTTGTTTTAAATTTATGCAACTTACCTGCAGCATCACGAAACTTCCATAGTCCTCTACTTTCATAAATTACTGTCTCTGGTTTCTCGGGAGCTGCAGCTTCCTTAGAAGGTGTTGCCATCTTGGTATCATATTCAACCATCGCTACTCCTATAATTATCTTTTCGTCTATAGTCTGCTAGTGCTTTCGCTATAGATTCTTGTGCTAAAACGGAACAATGTAGCTTGATAGGTGGGAGATCCAATACTTTAGCTATTTGTTTATTTGTGATGTTCTCCGCCTGTTCCAGCGTTTTGCCCCTTAGCATATCTACTAACTCACTCGAGCTCGCTATCGCTGAGCCGCAACCGTAAGTTTTAAACTTTACATCATTTATGATGCCCTTTTCTACTTGCAACTGTAACCTCATGACATCTCCACAAGCTGGAGCTCCAACCATTCCTGTTCCTATGTTTGGATCATTTGGGTCGAATCTTCCCACACTATGTCCGTCTGGGTTTTTGAGTACGTTTTCGAAACGTTCTACTACTCTCTTTGAATATGCCATTATAACATTGTATAGAACGTAAACGTAATAGTTGCGAGCGCTACAATTCCGCCTCCTGCTGCAGAAAATAGAATTGTCTCTAGTCTGCTAACGGAGTTTTCTACTGAATCAAATCTTTTGCTCGCTCTAGTCTCCATACCTTCTAACTGATTGAATACGGTTTTCCAGCGTTCAGCGCAAATTGCTTCATGAGTTGTAAGTCTTGCTTCTATGTTTTCGTCCTCTACCATTAATTATGTGTCTAGTTGCTTTGAATATTAAAATTCATTTATAAGTATTTTATCAAAATATGAACGGAATGTCAAGAAATATTTTTTCCTATCTTATGTTTTTTGTAACTTTCTCGGTCCTGACTCAAACAGCGGTGCAAAAATCTCTACAGGCTCATCTTTTCCTTTTACTTTAATTTTGTCCAGTCTGGTACATCTAATTGTAGAACCATGCTCTTGTAAATGCTTTAGAGTAAAGTCTGAGAAGAGTATTGGAGTATCATAAGTTCGAGTTTGTACTTCGAGTCTTGCTCCTAAGTTTACTGCATCGCCTACTACTGAGTAGTCAA
>Ga0255752_10004387_pt1 | contig 14192 bp, 10 predicted proteins | sample 011ome_25_FD_179952 | JGI IMG/M metagenome (GOLD analysis project Ga0255752, IMG submission 179952) | Coastal salt marsh microbial communities from the Groves Creek Marsh, Skidaway Island, Georgia - 011512CT metaG (version 2) | ecosystem: Environmental > Aquatic > Marine > Intertidal zone >...
ATATATACATAAGATAAATGTATTTATATTTTATCGGACACTTGGTACGTACTTTAGTTTAAATATACATCTTACAAACATGACGTGTCACCATCAATTTCCCGCCAAAAATTTGAAAATTGTGTCGCGCCGTCGGAAGTTCCCGACGACACACCCATCGACGTCGCCTTTGCCGCCGCCGCCGCGCCCGCACACCGCGACGCGTGTCAATCGCGACGTCGCACAGACGGGAAACACGTTCTCTCTATCGATTTGCATCGCGATCGCGCGCGGATAACGGCGCACACACGAGGCATTTGTGTCGAAACGCATCGAGGATCGATCGATCGATCGATCGATCGATCTGTCGACAGGCGTTGCGAATCGGTTCGTGTTGGACGTCATGCGCGAGTCTCGCGCGCGTAAACCGCCGGCAAAGGTGCGTATTGAAGGGATGTGTTGTATGCGTGGCACGGTGAGCGCAGTCGTAGGCGCGGGCGGATGGTGGTGCGCGAATGCTTGCGACGCGATGGTGATCCGCATTGACGTCGACTGATGACTGACGAGTGTTTTGAATTTGTATCGCGTGCGCGCAGTACGAACCGACGATGCGACAAGGACAAGGTGGGGATTTTACTGCGGCTCGCGCGCGGCGAGATGGTGCGTCGACGTCGACGGTGTCTTCGACGGCGGACGCGGCGAAGGAGAATGCGGCGGCGCGAGCCAACGACGGCGCCGCGCGAGGAGGCGGTTCGTCCTCACATGGGAAGGCTCCGGCGGTGAAGACGGTCAAGGCGAAGACGGTGACAGTGACGTCGTCGAAAACGGGGATTAGTACGGTGTTGAAGCAATCGACGTGGGGATCGGGATCGTTTACGAAGGAGGCGGTGGCGTTGAAGTCTCCGCCGTCGGCGGCGGTGGGGCGTCAACGTCCGACGAATAATCAGTTGTTGTATCGCATCAATTTTAATTGGGAGCATTATACGCACAATGTGCCGGCGAGCGTGCGGAAGACGTTGCCTAGCACCACTGAGGCGTGTCCGAGCGTGACAAGCGCGTTTTTACAAACGCTCAAGGCGCTTGACGCGGCGGAGAGCAGTCGGGTGGATAATTCTCGTAACATTTTACAGTTATTGAGCGTCAACACTCGACGCACCAAGGTTGTGGCTTTGAACACCGGTACGCATCGGGTACCGGAAGAATTGCGTCGCCACCAGCTGAGCGACAAGGAAGGGAACGCGTACTCGACGAATCTCGATCGCAACCGCTACGGGAACGACGACAACTACTTGTTCACCGTCACACGTTTCAACTTGCAAGCGCTCGAACTGTGTCCGCTGTTAGCGCAAGTAGAAATTATCGGCACTAAAGGCAACAGTGAAAACGATATTCTGCTCTCCACTGATCAGGCTGAGTGCACGTGCGGTGGTTTGCACAAGTCATCGCATTGGACTGTGCCGGCGTTTGTGACGCCGGCGCAAATGCCCAAGCAAATCCCAAAATCCACATTGGCGGCGAAGGATCGAAGTCGTAAACGCTCTCGTCAGTCAATGTCAAGTGCGGACGAGAAGCCATTGGCGTCACAACTCAAAGCGCGCGAGAGCATGACGCCGGAGCGCGAGTCTGAGGCTGGGCCTCACGGCGGCATGGGTGTTTTGCTCGACGCGCTCACGTCTGTTGGTGGCATTCCAATGTCGCCAGTTCCTACACGCAAGCGCGCGGCGACGACGGGTGTAATGTCTCCCGGGCGACCAATTCGCGGAATTCGGCAAGTTGAACTCGATCTGGGGGCGATCAACGAGGATACGAGTGCCGCGCAACAACAAATCGCTCAGGCGACGTTGCAGAGCATTCATCACATTCCTGATGAAATGCTCCGGGCAGAGTTACATAACGCGATCGCACGAACGTGTGAGTTACACATGACGGCGTCGGCGTATCAGCAGCGCCAATACCGCGCCGAGCGTGAGGCTGAGGAGTACAAGACTATTGTAACCAATTTGGAGGCGTTGTTGAACGAATCCCAGTCTGAAGCGCAGGAAGCAAAGTTGCAGTTGGCAAAGATGCGATCCGAAGTTAGTGGCGCAGTGATGTCGCACAACGAAAATGATAGCATCATTCAAACATCGGCATTCTTGGCGCACAAGCTCATCGGAATGCAGCAGTTGGTGGCGGCGCTGGCGGCGCGCGTCGAGCTCCTGAGCAGTGAGAAAACCAGATGCACCGTCGAAGAGTTGCTCCGCACAGAAATGGCTGCGCACTTGCAAACTAAGAAGGCTTTGTTGCGCGCGGAAATTAGTCTGGCCGCGTATGCAGCGGCTGAAGCGACGTGTGATGAAGAAGTGTGGCGAAAGCAGTACATTGCGTCGGCGCAGCAAAACTTGGAGGCAGCGGCGTACGCGGCGACGACTTCTGTCGACGCTCAAGCGCATCACGAGTCATTAGCTGCTCGTGAACAGACTGTATCTAAAGGTACGATCGGTAAGACTGTAGACATGTCATTTAAGACGCCGTCTACTGCCGTAGCGACGACGTCAAAGATGCCCACGGCGCCGAGCGGCATCAAAGCTGTTGCCATGATGGCGGACGCCGCCGCGTCCGCCATCGATCCTTCGCACTTGCCTCCGAAGACACCGATCGGTAGGAACCCAACGTTACGCAATGCGTTCATCTCGCCGCCTTGACGGCGGCATTTTTAAAATAAAGCCCGAGCGACGGCGGTTCACGTCTTCGCCTTTGTGGCATCTCAGTGTTTGTAATAATTTTTGTGTTTTTCCTACTTTGGATCGTCCAGTCCCGACGTCGCAGTGACGTCATCGCATACACACAGCGACGGACGTCTCTGTGTGAAATCATCGCTGACGTCGACCCGAGCGTGGGCACGCGCTGGTTCGCGAACCGTGCCGCCTCACGCGTGACATTCCGAGAGAACGTGTGCCACATGTGTTCTATGTGAATGAAATATGAACAGGCACAGAGACGTCATTCCTTCACGCGCACGAACGCTCACGTGAACTCGACACGCAAAACATTGCGACACGCACATGAAAGAAATGTCTTCTTTTCGATTGAACACGCTCTTCATCGCCATCGTCGTCGCCGTCATGGCGATGCTCACCGGCGCTGCCGAGGCCAAGAAATGGGGCAAGCACAAAGGCCACTCACACGGCTGGATGGAGCCCTGCTCCGATGGTTGGTGGGCTCGCATTCGTGAAAACCGCCAAGCAAATGATGACAACCGAGCAGTGCTGCGATGTCTGCTGAACAACTGCGGTTGGGAGGTTAAGAAGTGCGCGCACGATTGGCAGTGCCGCAAAACCGCCAGATGTCTGTCTGATTGCGACGGCGACCGCGCGTGCGCGTTTCAATGCATCAAAAAGTACGATGGTCTCGAAAATGACAACGTCAAGTCGCTCGGCAAGTGCGCCATGAGCAACGACTGCGCGCCGAACAGCGCGTAGATATTCGGACTTTTTGGACGACGCTTCGGCTCCTCCTCATTATGCGCACATGCTTCAAGATCCCCCAAATTGTTGTTCATCGGGCCATCCTTTCTCGCGTACATCGTCGCTCGTGCGCCGACGACGGCGTGTGGTTAGGTTATGGTCGCTTACATATCATAGCGCGTTCGTTGGTTTACGATTGTAATGTTCCAAAAACGAGCCGTCTGCGTTCCGACGACTATAATGTTCCGACGACGAGCCAAGCGAGAGTTGATGACGCTTCTAGAAAACGGTACATATTGCAGTACTACTACGTGAGCTATGCTGAGATGAAACTACTGGTACATATTTCAGCCGTCCAAACGATCGACTTGTGCCGCCTTGAAGAGCTCGGGCATGTGCGCGTTGGTGACGTTCATGCGCTCAAAGTTCACCGCGCGCTTCTTCTTCGCCTTGACCAATTCAGGTTGCGGGCCCAAGTCGTACACCGGTCTCGGCGTTGGCTCGATGCCTTCTCTGCGCAAAGCTTTGTCGAAATCAACATCGTGCTCGGGAATTTCCACCTCGTGAAAGGACGCCACGAATTCGCCGTTGACTTCAACCTCGTACTCTGGCTGCTTTCTAAACAAAACCTTCTTCTTCGTCTCCGTATTCGTCAATAAAATGACACTCCCATCCTCCTCGGCTAAAGCCACGGCATCTTCCACAGCTTTCACGTACGCATCCGCAATCTCATCAATCGCCAATCCATCAGGCGTGGCGTTCACCAGCTCCAGCACGTCCTCCTTACACATCACGTCGTGCTTCGCCTTATACCTAAACATCTTCGTCTCCTCATCGTACTCCACCTTGTCGTGCGCCTTGAGACTTTCAAACAAATCTCCAACGTTACAGTCAAACCCTAGGAACACGCGTAAATCGTCGTTACTCATCGCTCGACGTTGCTTGAACAACGTGTCGATCGCGTGCTTTTGCTTGGCCAACATGTTCGTCGCGACAATCTTCACCGGTTCCACCGGCACCTCCATCTCCGCCAACGCCGCTTCGCGCTCCGCCTTCTCCTTCTCCGCCGCGCGTTTCATGCGTTCGTACTGCGCATCTGAACGCGCATCGAGCGCGGCGCGATCGCGAGCGGCGGCAGTCATGATTTTCGATGCCGCCTTCTGCCCGCTTCTGTACTTGTTCAGCGTCTTCTCCAGCACGGAGGCTTTACGTTTAGACGAACTCATCGCGCCTGAACGATCGTCGACGGTGCGAGTGATGCGCGCGAGTGGTTCGTGTCGTCTATGGCGACGCGCTCGATGGTCGGCGCGCGCGATTATGACGATTGCACTCCGCGAATGCCGCGTCAGAGCGCGTCTCGCAACATGTCGCCGCACGCCGCGCCCGTGGGATTGATGCGGTCGATATATTGGTACTTTGTCGTCATCGCCGTCGCGTGCGCGTGGTACGTTCGCGCGTTCACGGGACGCATCGGGCGCAGGCACCGGTTGTGTGGCGCCGCGCACTTGGCTGTGCTGTGCTGGCGCGCGTTTCGAAGCCACGACGCCGATGTTGGCGTCGCCATCGCTCGGCTCGAAGACGCCGTGTTAGCCGTGTCTGGGTGTATTTTAACTGCCAGCGCGTATGGCGATTTTGCCGAGGCGCACGCGCGCGCCAAGCCGAACAAGGCGAGCGGTACGTTGCACGCCAAGGCGACGGTGACGGGTGATGAAATGCTCGAACATTTGTTTTATCAAATCGTCAACGCGGTGCAGATTGCGTATTTATGGCATTGTGATAGCGAGTTTTTTCGTTCCGCTGGGTTTGGGTGGCGGTGCGCGGCGTGCGCGGCGGCGACATCGCCTTGGCTGTTTCGCGCGAGATTTCCGGTGAACTCGTTTTCGGCAAACTACTCTTCGGATGAAGGCGCGCTCGACTTTGAATCGACGTTGTATAGGCTCAAGAAATGGCAATACGTCCTGTATAAGACGGTAATTTTACATGGTCTCAATGTCAGCATGATTTTCGCCGAGGATGACGACGCGTATGCGCTCGTGCGCTCGTCAGGCTTTCGAGCGTTTTGGCTGTGCCTGAATGCGGCGTACGTGTTGGAATTCTTCTTGCAAACGCTCGTAAAGCGAAGGTACATTCAGCAACGCACGATGTTAGCGTTGAACCAGGCGCTGATGGCTATCAGCACCTATGCAGTGATTCCGGTGCTACGCGCGGTGGTGATTTCAGCCGCGGCGACGTGCGTGGTGCTCAATTTCAAAAACCGTAAACGCGAAATGCAAAACGTTGCGTGGGCGATTTTCATCGCTCGCGCGCTCGAGATTAGCGTAGAATTCGACGAGTGATCGCGGATAGGTAGCACGTCGCCATAGCAGTAGCGCGCGTAGTATATTTTGTTGAATAGCAGTGTATTTTTTGGCAATTACAACTCGACGATCAAGTGAGTTTAAACAACAGTGTACGAGTCGACAAGCATCATGGTCTTTTCTGAAAACTTGACCGGAGCGCCATCCGTGGTGCGCGTGATCGTGGCCACTTCGATGTCGCAGAACGTCTTGTTGGACGAAAAGTGCACATCAATCGGGAAGAACCCATCGGTGTCGGCGACGGGAATGGTAAATTCCATCGACCCGCTTCGGTTGCTATCGTCAATGAGCTGAATGTTCCACTCCATCACGCCCCCGCGAGCATCGAAACGGAAATCTCCGTCGCACGACGTCACCGCAGGCGGTTCACGGGTTCGCGGGACGGGAATTGAGATCACCACGTTTTGCAACTCCATCGCGTCGCTGGCTTCGTATTCGATGCTCACAGCGGTCTGGTCTCCCGTGACTGAAGGCCAGCAGTTGATGGTCAACGGCACTGCGGACTCATCCTTGGTTGAATATCGCCACTTGAGCACACCGAGCGCCGAGCCGCACGGAAAAGGACGGTTGGGGTCCTTCAAGCCTAAAATATTTTCATTCGCGTGTAACGCCTTATCAATGTTCGGGTGGGTTTTAAACTGATAGCCAGGATTTTTTCCACCATTCACCAACACGCGAATCAACGCGTTGTCTTCATCTTTGACTTCAAGTAACATGTTCCCTTGAACCTCCATGGACTCCAAACCGCCGTTGCGTCCGAGTCGGACGTTCAGTTTTTCTTCCACGACCAAGCTGATGGATTCGCTCGGGACGACGGGCGCGGACACCGCACGGTCTTCGCCGCGCGACGACATGGCGCCGACGTTGAAATCGTGTTCGACATGCTCGCCTTCCGCGCGTAAATCTTCCAAAAATTGATTCGTCTTTGGTTTTCCGCCGAGTTGCATACCCTTCTTGGGACCGGCGAGCGATTTTTGAGGCATACCGCCAGCGCTCGGCGATTTCCCGTACGCGCCCATATCACCACTGTACTGCGTGCGGAAACCAGTACCACCACCCATGCGGTCATCCATACCGCTTGCGCTACCGCCTCCGCGACCAAGGTAGCCGAACTCATCGTCGCGGCCGTCATCAAACGCACCCGCGCGACCGCCGTCAAAGCCGCCACCGCCGCGCGACCCGTCAAAGCCGCCATCAAAGCCGCCTCGCATGCCTCCGCCACCGCCGAATCCACCGCCGCCACCGAATCCGCCGCGTTGTGCACCTCCGCCCATGCCTTGCGCGTGCATCTTCGTCTCAAGCTTCACCTTGTCAATCTCCGTCGCCTTGCGACGCATCACATCCTTGGTGTCGTTGATCTTGCTCTGAATCATCATCTTATGAAGCTTTTCTTCGTGCGAATTCATCTCCGTAAACGTCTTCACCTGACTCATCGTGACGTTTTCCTTATACCCCAACGATATAATTTCATCAAACGCGAATATTAAATCAAACGCCGCCAAAGAAACGCCTTCTTCATCCACCTGCCCTCGCGTGTACTCGGGCAACGTTTTCGCGAGTAAACGCAACACGTCTAAATCTTCTAAAATATTACTCCCCTTTGTCGTGACGAGCAACAAATACATCGTCCCACATTCCAATGGTTGATACACGTACCGCACGTTCTCCGTCTCTACGTACGTGTGCTGTTTCCCAGACCCGACGAGTTTTGGAAACGCCGCGAGCAACCCTTCGACGCGAACGCGCGTCATTTGCACGTACTGTCTCGACACCAACGCTGTAAAATTCAAACCAACACGCGCGATGCAATCGTCAGTCACGCGTTCCTCAACCTCCAACCCACACACGCGCGCCAACTCGCCCACGACGCGCTTCGGAAACTCAAATCCAACCGATCGGTGGACCGTTTGCGGACGCAGCCCGCGGAACACTTTCCGTACGCGCGAACGCGCCCGACGCGACCACATTCACGCCCCGCGCGCGCCCGCAAACGATCACGACATAACTCTACGACGCACCTTTACCGCCTTTAGTCACCACGGCGGCGGCGAGGACAACCTACACGCAATAAAACCCGCGCGCGCGCGTGATCCGTCAGTCTCGCGCGCCATCGATCCCGAACGCGAATTCGCGCGCAAACACCCCGCGAACGTCGCGCGCACACGCACCATGACGCGCGAGTACGTGTGACAATAACTTTTTCAACGATTGCGCGCGTGAGCGTGACCAATGGGCGGTCGGCGCGCGCGACGTGCGCGTGATTCTGGCGATGTCTAGAGATTTGTCTCGAGCTGCGGTGGCTGGGTGCGTCCACCACCGTGTCTCTCGCGCCATTATCCGCCTCGCGCGCGGCGTTCCGGGCGAAACGCGCGCGGACATCGCACGCAGCGGTGCGCAAAAATGTCTTTTACGAGTGCGTGCGCGAGCGGCGCGGCGTTGTGCGCGAGATCGCGCGTGAGGGGGCGCGTGAGGGGCGGGAATGGGCGGATGCAACGTTACCTCGAGCCGTGTCGCGCGGCGGTGTGCGCGCGCGGTGGCGGTGGAACGGGCGCGAGAGACGCGCAGGCGCGGGCGTTTGGTGTGGGTCGCGCGTCGCGCGCGAGCGCGGTGGCTGGGCCGACGGATTCGCCGTCGGTGGCGGATGATGAGACGACGACGAGCGAGACGACGCGGGACGAGGCTTCGGGCGTCGACGAGGACGGTGGTGATGCGCGCGAAGGCGGCGGTGATGATACCGATCGTGATGGTGGTGGCGATGGTATTGAAAGTGTCGAAGGCGACGCACCGGTCGACGCACCGGTCGATGCGAGCGCGAGTGTTGAGCTCACGCCGCAGGAGAGCGAAGAGGTAAATAGGCGACGCAAGCGTGACTATTTCGCGGAGAGTTTAGCGTCGTTCGGGCGCTTGGCCAAGACGGAGAGCGATAAAAAGTCCACCACGCCGATCAAGGTTAGCGATAAAGAGAAGGTGCTGCGCGAATGGGGTGATTCGTTGTCGTGGGATGGCAATCGTTTGGATGGCACTACGTTGGATGGGACGGAGGCGCCGAGCGCGGATGTCTTTGACGGAATTTTATCGCAAGCGCCGGTGGATTTAGACGAAATGGAGTCGGTGGATGCGGCTAGAGAAGCTGCTCGAGAGGCGAAGCGTGTGGCTAAAGAGCGCGCTAAGGCGGAGAAGGAGAAGAAACGTTTAGCCAAGGAAAAAGCCAGGGCGCTCGCCAAGGAGGCCTCCAAGGGTAAGAAGAGCGAAGGTTGGGACGTGTCTTTTGATTTCGACGACATCGACGACGACGACGATGAAGAGCAAGAGGGCGAGCCACAAAAATCAATCATAGAGATGGCACAAGACGTGCTCAATTCCGACGCCGCGCGATGGGCATTGAAATTCTACATTGTTCCGAGCGTCGTCGCCCAAGCGTTGCAGTTGTCCATCATCGATCCAATTATTTCCGAGCAGCTCAAGTTAGCATCAGCAGATCACACCGCAATAGAGCTCAGTGAAGATCAGGAATTCACCATTTTAGAGCGCACGCGAAAATTCGAACAGAGAATTGACTTTGAGACGTTGATGGGGCGTCAAGCACCGATGACGGCGATTGAAAAGGCGGACAAGGTGCGCCACGAAGCCGACCGCCTTGAGGCCGAGGAGATTCTTCACACGGTTGAAGTCAATGGCAACCGCTATGGTGACTTGGTATTTTTCGCCGCGGTGTTGACGTCGCTCGTATACTACGCCGATGACGCAAAGATTGCGGTGAAGGGTGCAAAGGCGACGTTTTTCAATCTCGCGCCAGCGCAGCAGGCGTTCATTCTCTTGCTTTCGTCCGACGTTCTCGTGGGCTACCACTCCGCGGACGGTTGGCAAACCGTGTTACGTCAAATTGGCGGACACTACGGCATCAAGGAGCAAGAGGATGCGATTAGTATATTTGTTTCCCTCGTCCCCGTGGGCGTCGACGTGTTGTTCAAGTTTTGGGTGTTTAAATACTTGAGAAGAATAGCACCCAGCACGCAAGTGATTTTAGAAGACATCGAAAGGCACTAGAAGTAGGGAATTTAAGTTTCAGTTTATTCATATGCGCATCCCTTGTAATACTCGACATTAATTCGGCAGAATTCTACAATAATGAGCGTTTACAACTATGGAAATCTAGGCAAGATGTTTAACGCGACATCCTTGACGGATACGAAATTTTCAAACGTATGCACGAGCTCCAACTCACCGTCTCGTCGGCGACGCAACACCTGCCACGGTTCTGGGTATCTCCTAAACAACACCGCCGGATTGGAGCCTTTAAAATTATAAATGATGTACACACCGGTAAATTTTGCCGCGAATTCGCGCAACGGCCCCATTTCGCCCGCGTTCCAAAACGGCGGATAATAGTTACTAATGTAACGCTGCAGCTCCCCACGCGCTACAATCAACGGTCTCCCAGTACCCTTGACGCAATCCTCGTACAAATCTCGAGTGTTCGCAAACTCGGAGATGTTGGCGCTAGGATATGCCACCACGAACGCGGCGTCTTCTGAGTCCATACGCTTCGCGATGGACACCTTCTTACCCAACAACTTATCCAATCCCGAAACGCTCAAAAAATTGGGGTCATCCACGTAGTCAATTTTCCCCGGCCAATCCTTCCACACGCTCTTCATCTCCGCTTGTTCAGGCGCTCGAATACCATCCGGAGTCGGCGAGCTTCCGGTTAACGCCAACCGCGCCTCAACTTTATCCGGAAACAACACGCGCGTATACTCCGCCATCTTCATCTCCTCAAACACCGCACATATCCCACGCAATCGCAACGTCAACATGTTACACTCCACGTTCCCTTCGAGATCCCCCGACGCGAGCTCGAGCCCACCGGGCGGGAACTCGAGCTCGATGAGCTCCACGCCATCGTCCATCGCCTCGCGCACCGCCTCGCGACACTGTCGCTCCATGACGTCGTAATTCCCCGGAAACGGCGTCAGCGACGCGCGGCCTCGCGCTTTGCCTCCGAAAAACGCGCGCGTCGCCACGCTCGGCCGCGGTACGGGCGACAACGCGCGCATCATCATCGTCATCGTGATTGATGCGCCGCGTCACACTGTGCGGTGCGACACACCACGGCGCGCGACCGCGACATCGCGCGCGCGCTGCGACGCGCGAGAGACGCGCGTGAGAGGTTTTCGCATCGCACGCGCGGCGGCGATGACGACGGCGGCGTCGGCGGCGGCGATGCGCGCGCGGATAAGGTGGTGCGCGAGCCACGCTGGGGCTGACGCACGCGCGACGCGAGCGACGCGCGCACCGGGCGCGGGTGCGCGGCGCGGCGCACGCGAGGCACACGTGAGGCGCGCGATCGCGGATGACGCGCGCGGGCGGGAGGTGGCGGTGGGTGACGCATGCGAACGCACGGGGAGTGAGCTCGCGGAGACGTTGGCTGAGGCGCACGTGAGCGCCACGCGGGACGAGCTTAGGAACGCGCAGAACGACGTGTTAATGCTCAGACACGCGCTGCGCGAGACTGAAGAGGAGCTTGATGCGTATCGTAAGACGTATGAGTTTGTGCGTGAGCGAGGTGGGGTGGAGAAGGTGCGAGAGGCGCTGCGAGGCGCCGGGGCGACGTCGACTGGGACGCCGCGGCGCGAAGAGGGCGAGGCGGTCGTCGTCGACGCCGACGCTGCGCGCGACGATGAGCTTCGTGGGGCGCTTGACAATGTATTAAAGTTAAGACATGCGATGCGCGAACAAGAAGCTGAGCTTGAGGTGTGTCGACGAGCGTATGCGTTTGTGAACGAACGGGGCGGATTGGAGAAGGTGCAGCGAGAGTTGCGAGACGCCGCCGAAGCGGCGTCGATTGGCGTCGACAATGTTACCGAAGACGCGAACGTATATGACGCACGTGTGAAGGAATTGGAGAGCGACATTGCGGCGTTGAAGCAATCGCACGCGAACGCTATGAACGTGGAGAAGGCGCGCATGATTGATTTGGAGCGCGCCATGTCGGATAGAGACAATGAAACGGCTCAGGCGGTGAGCGACGCGCTGTCGCAAGCACTCGAAGAAAGCGAGGCAAAGAACCGAGAATTAGAAGAGGAGCTCAACCGGGCGTTGTGGGAAGAAGAGCTCCGGCTGAAGTCGCTTGAGGCTGAGATGCGCGACAGATTGGAATCTTCGAGCGGGGGAGAATCAACTTCGGTGACGACGCTTGTGACGCAAGCCGAAGAGGCGCGCGTGCGTGCGGAGAAAAAGGCCGAGTTGCTCGAGCTCGAATTTCAAGCGTTCGAACAAAGCACTGTAGACGCGTTATGCGACGCTGCTGAAAAGTTACAGCGCAGTGAAGAGGGACTCAAGTCGCTCGAACAAGATTTGCTCGAGGCGCGTTCTATGGTATCCACCCTGGAGTTCCAAAAGTCTGAGATTGAACAAGCGATGAATGACGCCGAATCACGATTTGCTGAAGATTTTTCAAACGCACAGCATCATCGCGACGAGCTCGAGGCACGCATTCGCGAGCTTGAGGAAACCATCGAGCGCGCCGCCGGCGCGGAGGAAATTGCCGAGCTCACGATGAACATCTCCAATCTTGAGTCTCAAAAGCACGAAATCGAGCAAGCGATGCGCGAAAATGAATCACGATTCGTTGACGAGCTTTTCGAGGCGCGTAATCAGCGCGATGGTTTCGAGGCGCGCGTGCGCGAACTCGAAGAAAATCTCCAACGCAACGACCGCTCTGCAGAGGTGGCTCAAATGTCGAAAACCATCGCGGATCTTGAATGGCGCAAGGGCGAGCTCGAGCAAGCCTTGCGTGACACCGAGTCGCGTCTGGGCGAAGAACTTGCGAATGCAGTGACACGTCGGGACGAGCTCGACGCGCGCGTGCGTGAACTCGAAGCGAACATCGCTCAAGATGCTTCGTCGGATGAAATCGCTCGACTCTCTGCTGAATTAGCGAGCGCGCAAGAGCGCGCTGAGAGCATTCGCGCTGAAAAGGAATCGAACGAACGCCGCATCGGCGAATTAGAAAAAGCTATGAATGAGCTCGAATCGTATCTTAAAAAGGAGCAACAAGGACGCGCTGAAGATGGTGCCGCGCGTGAGGAGGAACTGGACAAATTGCGCCAAGACACGAGAGCGCTCGAAGATCAACTCGCATCCGCGCAAGCCAAATTGGAAGAGGCATCGAATGCTACCACTAACGCTTCGTCGTTTGATGATGAACGTGCCGAGCTTTTGGTCAAAATTGAAGCGCTCGAAGCTATCATCATCGAGGGAGGCATGGATGCGAAATTCGCTCCTCCGTCTGAAGACATTGCCCAACTCAAGCTTGAATTTGAGCGCAAAGAAGCCGCATTCTTGAAGGAAAAAGCCAAGTTGTCCCGAGCGGCGCAGCTTGGTATCGAAATTATCAAACTTAAGGATGTCATCGCCGCGGAATGCGACGAATTACGTAGCGACCTCGCCTCGAGTGAGCGCGAGAAGCGCGCGCTCATGGATGAAGTCGCCGAGCTACGCAGTCAAATCAACGACGCTTAGACGTACATTTATTTATACACCATCGTGCATCAAAAAGCAGTAAAATCATATTAAAAATCATTATCTCCCGTCGCGTCTCACGTGCACGTGTTTAAGACGAACATTCATCGGAATCCAATTCGACTCGCGTAGGGCGAGTTTACAAATTGCCGTCACTTCATCGTCTCAAAACATCCACGCCGCGCGAGCTCATCGCATTTAAAGCATATTATCATCACCATCATCCAAGCTTTCTCAACGCATCCTCAATCTCCTTTTGCGCCGGACGTCCATTCTTACGGAACAACCCTTGTTGTCGCCCGCTCCACACCGTCTTTCCATCCGCCGTCGTCACCGTAACCGTAATCGGATACGCATCCACGCGATTGCCAATCACATTCGCGTTTGGTTTCACCTTAAGAATTGCCGCTTTTGCGGCTTCGAATTCTTGCATACCCCCATCTGCGTCGCGACGAAACAGCACACCGCGCACGGCGAACCAGAGTCAGTCCTCGCGTCCCGAGCCGAGTCGCCGACGCTTCGAGGGCACCGCGTCGCGCGCGCGCGCTCACACCCATCCACCGCCCTCGCGCGCGCCGCACCCCGTCTCGCGCGTCGACAACGATCGTCACGCGCGCGGTACACATCGACACCGCGTCGTCGCGCGCACCTCAGTTATGACTAAACGTCACCGTGACGTCTTCGCCCATGTCTTGAGCTCCACTAAAGAATCGCTGAAACACCCCGCGCGCGCTGGCGACGAAGGACCCGGGCGCGGGCGAGGACGCGCGCGTGAAAATGTGCCTGTGTGCGTTGCTGTGCTGACGCGCGGCGGACGCGATGAGACGTGGCGAGGCGCGAGAGAACGCTGAGAAACGCGCGACGCAATGCATCACAGCGCGACGCA
>Ga0255752_10004391_pt1 | contig 14184 bp, 11 predicted proteins | sample 011ome_25_FD_179952 | JGI IMG/M metagenome (GOLD analysis project Ga0255752, IMG submission 179952) | Coastal salt marsh microbial communities from the Groves Creek Marsh, Skidaway Island, Georgia - 011512CT metaG (version 2) | ecosystem: Environmental > Aquatic > Marine > Intertidal zone >...
TAGAGATTGCTAAGTTAAACAACAGTCGAACTAAGATTTTTGCACCCATATCTGGAAAAATTGAGAAGCAAATTATTTCAATTGGTGACTATGTAAAAATTGGTGACCCACTCTATCAGATCATCAATAATAAAAAACTCCGGGCGCATGTAATGTTCCCAGAAAAATTAGCACATATTTTAAAACCTGGAATTGATATCAAACTAGAGACACCCACCACCGACGTCCCTTACACGACTGTAATCCAAGAACTTAAACCACAAATTGTTGCGGACAGTCGCTCAATTGATGTCATTGCCGATATCGAAAAACAGGATGACTGGCAGGCCGGTGCGAGTGTCAAAGGAACCATTGTATTTGATAAAAAAGACTCAGTCTCTGTTCCAGAACCATCAGTTGTATTAAGACCATCAGGCAGTGTCGTTTATGAAGCAGTTAGCGGCAAAGCTGTTGCGCGAAATGTAAAGACAGGTATCACTCAAGATGGTTGGATTGAAATTATTGATGGTCTAGAATCAGATAAAGAAATCATTGTCGATGGCGCCGGATACCTGACCAACGATGCAAACATAGTCCTAAAACAAAATGACCCTGCCTGAAATTTCAATTAGAAGGCATGTGTTTGCCTGGATGATTTCGTTTATCTTCATCCTTTTCGGCTACATTGGTTACCAAAAAATTGGAGTTGATCGTTTTCCGATGATCGAATTTCCAGTGCTCTCAGTCACAACCACACTTGAAGGTGCTAATCCTGAAATTATTGACTCCTCTATTACCAATCTGATTGAAACCGCTGTAAATACGGTTACCGGTATCGAATCAATTAAATCACAATCTTCGCCCGGAGTCTCGGTGGTGACGATAACCTTTGAATTAGATAAAGACATTGAAGTTGCCTTCAATGAAGTCCAATCCAAAGTCAGCCAATTAAGCCGAAGGCTGCCCGATGATATTGTTCCGCCCGTGGTAAGGAAGGTGGAAACAAACGCAAGCCCCATCATGTGGTTAGGTCTAACAGGTGACCGGACCACACAACAACTTAACTTATATGCAAATAATATTCTCAAAAAGAAAATCGAAACCATTGATGGTGTCGGAGAAGTTCGGTTAGGTGGACGACGAGATCGAACCATTCGCGTTAATCTTGACCTTGAAAAAATGGCATCCCTTAATGTCACTGCTGAAGACCTCAAGTCTGCTTTTAGAAAAGAACATATCCAGCTACCGGGTGGATATCTGGTTCGAAATAAGTCTGAAAAAATGTTTAAGCTTGATCTTGAATTTCATAAGGTAAAAGATTTAGAAAATTTGGTTGTCAGCCATCGAGATAAAACGAGCATCAAGTTAAAAGATATATCTGATATTGAAGATGGACTGACCGATTATCGTCAGATAGCGCGCTACAATTTTAATCCCTCCATCGGACTAGGAATTATTAAGGTAGCAAACTCCAATACAGTACAAATCATTGATAAAGTGAAGGAGAAAATTGATACAGAAATTCGTCCTAACCTACCCCCGGGACTAAACCTTGATATTTCAACAGACGATTCAATTTTTATTAAAGAAATGATCAAGTCACTCATCGACCACATCATTGAGGGAACCCTTTTAGCGGCCCTGGTTGTATTCATATTCCTCCAATCAATCCGTTCAACATTCATTATTTCAGCAGCGATTCCTATTTCTTTATTTGGTGCAATAGCGGTGATGTATTTCTTTGGCTATACATTTAACAGCATGACGCTTTTAGCGCTGATTCTCTTAATCGGAGTTGTTGTTGATGATGCCATTGTTGTTCTGGAAAATATTTTTAGGCATCAGAGAATTGAAAAAAATAATATCGAGGCTGCCATCAAAGGAAGTCGTGAGGTGGTATTTGCCGTCCTCGCGTCATCTCTTGCCTTGATTAGTATTTTTGCGCCGGTCATATACATGGACGGGATTATTGGTAAGTTCTTTGAATCCTTTGCGGTTGTGGTTACGGTAGGAATCATTGTCTCTCTTTTGGTATCTCTAACTCTGACTCCCATGCTCTGCTCGAGGTATCTTAACAAACAAGATGCTAAAAAAAATTATTTTAATTTTTTAATTTCTTTTTTTGAAAAGCTGGAACGAAACTATAAACATGTTCTTCAATACGTTCTCAAGCACAGATTAAAAATCTTACTCATTACACTACTTATTGTTTTAACATCTGGATTCTTTTTTAAAGCAGCCAAGAAAGAATTTGTTCCCGAGACTGACGAGAGTCGCTTCACCGTCACCTTTAAAACTCCACTTGGGTCAAACATGGATTACACCGTCAGTAAATTAATTGAAGTTGAGTCTGTTATTCAAAAATATGATTCTGATATTGCCAGCGTCTTTTCATCTGTTGGTCTGGGAAGTCGAGGCCAGGTAAATAGAGGATACATTAGCATTCGCTTAAAAGAAAAAGGAGAGCGGGATAGAAGCCAAACAGAGATCATGGAGCTCCTTAAACAAGATTTAGCATCGCTATCTGGGGTAAGGGCTTTCCCTGCAGGAGTGTCTATTGCCAGAGGAAATCGTTCAGAAAAATTACAATTCTCTCTCATTGGTCCTGGGATTGAAAATGTTTCTAGTTTGGCTGACCAGTTAAATGAAAAATTATCACTGATCGATGGTATGGGTAACATTGATCTGGACCTCCAACTTAATTTGCCACAAATGATTCTCGATATTGATCGTGAGAAAGCAGCCACATTTGGAATATCAGCCGAACAGATCGCAGACAGCGTTTCTATTCTCAGTAATGGCTATGACATTGCAAAATATAATGATGATCCTGGAGATGGCCAACGATATGAAATTAGAGTAAAAGCCAAAGAGGGGTCATTCGAAAATATTCAGGATCTTAACAAAATTTACTTGAGATCAAAATCGGGTGAGCTAGTCAGGATTGATAATTTTACGAAGTTTAAGGAAGAATTGGGTCCAGCCATTATAGGTCGAGAAGAATTACAGTATGCGGCCAATTTTTATACCAACCCAAGTATCCCGCTTGGTGAGGCTATAAACAATATTGAAAATATTAGTAACCAGATCATACCGAGTGAATACTCAATCAAATATTCTGGCCAGGCAAAAGAATTTGGTAAGACCTTTTCGAATATTATATTTATCTTTTCTTTAGCCACGGTTCTTCTATACATGGTCCTCTCCAGTTTATTTAATTCTTTCTTCCAGCCGTTTATTGTGATGCTTGCTCAGCCCCTGGCAATTATTGGCGGAGTTTTTCTTTTATGGCTTACGGGAAATAGTTTGAATATTTATTCGATGATTGGACTCGTCCTACTTGTTGGTCTTGTAGCTAAAAATTCAATCTTATTGGTTGATCTAACTAACCATCATATCCAAGAAGGTAAAAAAGTGGATGAGGCATTGATACTTGCATGCCCGGTTCGACTCAGACCCGTGCTGATGACATCTTTGACTTTAATTCTTGCTCTTCTACCAGCCGCATTTGGTGTTGGGGCAGGGTCTGAAGAGAACGGACCCCTCTCTGTAGCGATCATAGGAGGTATGATTTCTTCAACACTGCTTACTTTAATTGTGATACCAGTAGCCTACTCATTATCCTTTGAGCTAATTAATAAAATTAAGACTTAAAGTACTTATCTATAATTAGGGCACCAATAACATCGCCCTCCACATTCACAGTGGTTCGAAACGTATCAATAAGCCGGTCTATTGGGATAAAGATGGCCACATACTCCACAGGAAGATTAAGAGCACTGAGCACGATGGCCAAGGTTACCATACCTGCACTCGGAATAGCTGGAGCTCCAATAGAGGCTGCCATTGCTAAAAAGACTAAGAAAATTTGATCATATAAGCCCAGATTTACCCCAACCATACTGGCTACAAATAAGGCAACCGCGGCTTCATAAAGTGCAGTCCCATCCATATTTATGGTTGCTCCCAATGGAAGCATAAATCGAGAGACCTTTTTATTTACCTTGAAATCATTTTCTAGGGTACTCATGGTCACAGGAAGGGTTGCTGCCGATGAGCTTGTAGCGAAAGCCGTTATAAGCACATTTTTAATACCTTGCCAAAAACTTTTTATGCTCTCGTTTGAAAAAACTTTTAAAAGTAGTGGTAAAAATACTACTCCATGGAATGTGATGACCCCAATAACAAGGGTAACAAAATAACCAATCTGATAAAACATACTTAATTCTTGTTGAATAATCAGAAGACTCAATAAAGCAAATACTCCCACTGGGGCGACCTTCATAATGCTATTGACTATATTCATTACCACTTCAAAAATCCCATCCACCCATATTTTTACTTTCTTAACATGCTCATTATCTGACCTCAACGCTATACCAAAAAAAATCGCAAAAATAACGACAGCCATTATATTTCCTTGTGATAATGCCTCAAATGGATTCTTTATGAGCGACTTAATAGAGTCTTTAACTGAGTGCGGTTCTTCAGAATTGAATATCGAGTGGGACTCATTGCCCTCTAACACAACTTGACTTCCTCCCAGGTTATCTTGAAATAAATTCATTACAACCATCATCAAGATGATTGCAACAACCATCGTCGACAAATAATAAAATATAGCTCCCTTCCACAACAGCTGAGAGCTCTTATTTTTTTTCAAAGAAGAAATACTACTTGTTAATGAAAAGAAGATTAAAGGAATCATAATCATCTTTAGTAATAAAATAAAAACGTCACCTATGATTTCTAAGATTGGGATAGTAAATTCAACTAACTGAAGCGATTGATAGTGACGTAAAATAAGGCCGAATAGAATGGCTAAAATAACAGCAATACCAATTCTTTGATTAAGTGAACCCATTAGTTAACTTTTTCTAATATAGCTGCGAAAAAACCATCCATATCATGCTCATCAAATTTAGTTTTAAAAAAGTCCTCTGAGCTTACTGAGATATTATACTTATCGAGTATTGGTTGAATACTCATTATCTTAAAATCTGAATTATCTTTTAAAAAACTATTTATAACATCTTCATTTTCTTCTGGGATAAAGCTGCAGGTCGCATAAATAAGTCGTCCTCCTAATTTTGTTAATTTGGAAGCTGCAGTGAGAATATTTAATTGTTTTTTTTGCATTTCAAAAATAGATTCTAGGTCATGTTTCCATTTAAGGTCTGGATTTCTTCTTATCGTTCCAAGCCCAGAGCAAGGGGCATCAACCAGAACTCGATCAAATTTTCCCCTCAATCGCTTGATGCGAATATCATTTTCATTGTTGATGTGGTGACACACGGTATTGGAGAGTCCAGATCGTTTTAATCTTTTTCTTAAATTCATTAATCTTTTATCATTCACATCGAAAGCATAAAGCCGGCCTGAACCCGACATCATTGCACCAAGAGCAAGAGTTTTCCCGCCAGCTCCTGCACAAAAATCTGCCACCATATGTTTTCTATTGGCATCAACAATAAAGGATAATATTTGGCTACCCTCATCCTGAACTTCAATTAAACCGTCTTTAAAAATTGGTAAGTTTTGTATTTGTGATCCCCTGGGAAGACGAATGCCAATAGGGCTATGAATTGATGCGGTTACTTTTTTTGGATTAATTGATAAATTATCTTGAAAATTTTTAATTATAACGTCTCTAGATTTCTCTTTTATTGTATTTACCCTGACATCAAGATATGAAGGTGAGTTTAATTTATTAAGGACTAGTTTTATATTTTTATCATCATATGTTTCTGCTAATTTTCGGAATATCCATTCTGGCAGACTATAACGGATTGATAGATCACTTATTTTTTTCAATCTTTCCTTTAATGTTTGTGTTGAAAAAGTAAAGTCAGGGCATAAAGTTTTAATCTCCTCATCAGAAAAATTTTTCTCAATTATCAAGTGTGCAATGACAAAATGCTCTGGTTGTAAAGATTGCATTAAATTTTCATATAATAGTTTATTTCGAATAATCCCATAGTATGTCTCTGCAACCTCGCTTCTTTCTTTTAAGCCTAAATTAGCATTATTCTTAAAAAAATAACTGAGATTAGAATCCGCCGGATGTTCTGAATTTAAATGATCATACAATGCGGATGAAATCTTTTTAAATAAAAATATGTTCAAAATAGAATGCTCACAATAAATTAAATATATTTCCTTTTGAAATTATCTGATCAACAACCAACCCAATAGGTGTTGGTGTAATTATTCTCACAGGGATATGGTTTTTTTTTGAAAGCCAAATATCATGAGTTAATTCCTCTTCGTTTACCCTCCCTTGATATTTGATACATTCTATAAATCGATCATTTATTTTAAGATTTTCTTCTTTGATTTTTCGGTAAGTATATTTTTTATAATCATGGGAATCTAAGATAAAGAATGTATGACTTTCACCTAACTTCTCAAAACCATTAAATTCAAAAAAATAACTTAATACATCTTGGGTACTTTTTTTTAATTGATATTCCTTTATTTTTTTTTCACTTTTTATATTAATTACCTCTGTGTTGTAATCAATTGTTGTTATTGTTTGTCTATTTTTTTTTAAATTTTTCCGCATAATCGTATCGGGAAAATAATGTTTACCTTTGATGTGACCGCTACTAATCAATTGATAATTACCGAGAAGATTCATGGCACCAAGAAAATTTGATGATGCAATTATCTTATATCGACTTTTATCTTTTCTGTATTTAACATCAATAGATCCAAGTGGTTTCTTTTCAAAACTCAAATCATAAGTGATATCAATTGAATCAGGTAAATTCTTGGCAAGGATAGAGTGACTTAATAAGAGGCTAAATATAAGTGACCAGATTCTCATTCGACCCTCTCTTTTCTATTTGTCCCAGTTGAGTTACTTCTTCGCCATTAGCTTCAAGTATTCCTCTAGTAATAGATACATCTGATGAGTCTACTATAACAACAAATCCAATACCGCAATTAAAAGTTCGATACATTTCTTCAATATTAAGATTTGCTTTTTCCATAATCCATTCAAATATTGAAGGCATCTTCCAACTATTATTATTGATCTGTGCTTTATAATAATTGGGGTAACTTCTGGGAAGATTTTCAGTTAATCCACCCCCTGTGATATGCGACATTGCCTTAATTTTGACTTCTTTTTTCAAATTTAAAATTGATTTGACATACAGCCTAGTTGGCTCCATTAATAGAGAAGCTATTGTTTCTTCTTCAATTTTATCCTGAAGATTAATGTCATGACTTTCAATAATTTTTCTTATCAATGAATATCCGTTGGAATGTGGCCCTGATGATTTCAATCCCAGCAAAATATCACCTTCTTTAATATCTTTACCATCAATAATCTCGTCTTTTTCAACTACGCCGACAGCAAAACCTGCTAAATCATAATCGCCCTCATTGTACATACCGGGCATCTCAGCTGTTTCGCCACCCGCTAATGAGCATCCTGATAATTCACAGCCTTTTGCAATACCCTGAATTACACTCGACGCTTGAGTTACATCAAGCTTTCCGCATGCGTAGTAATCTAAAAAGAATAATGGTTCAGCGCCCTGGACTAGAATATCATTTACACACATTCCGACCAAGTCCTGTCCAATTGTATTGTGTCGTTCTAATTCAATTGCCAGTTTTAGTTTTGTCCCAACGCCATCTGTTCCAGAAACAATGACTGGTTTTTTATACCCTTTTGGAATTTCAAAAAGGGATCCAAATCCACCAATCGAACCTAATAGTTCTGGTCTGGAGGTTTTTTTTGCAAACGGCTTAATTCTTTCAACCAAATCCTCTCCAGCATCAATGTCCACACCGGAAGATTTATAGTCAATTTTGTTGGGAATAGGTTTTTTTTCAGACAATTGATTTCCTGGCTTGTAGTAGAATTAATTAATATTAAATTTTAACTCATTTTTATTTACCAAGATATATATCATGGATCAATTATTACTCAACATTCTTCCCGTTCCACAAAAAAATTTTGAAAACTTTGTTGCTGGAAAAAATATTGAAATAGTTTCTACCCTTCAAGCGTTTAATAATGATTCAGAATCAACGCAGCTTATTTTTTTATGGGGTTGTGCAGGGTCGGGGAAAAGTCATTTAATAAATTCATTAACTAATAATAATATTGAGAAAGTTGAAGATATACAAAACTTTAATCATGATCAGAATAGGAATCTTTTCATGTTAATTAATGACATTAAATCACAAAATAAAAAACTTATTATTACTTGTGATCGATCTCCAGACGAGCTAGTTGGCATTGATGAGGATTTACATAGCCGATTAAAATGGGGTTTGGTTCTCAATTTATCTCCCCTTACAGATGAAGATAAGTATCAAATCATAAAAATAAAATCACAAGAAAATGGCTACCACATTGAGGATAAAGTAATCAATTACTGCCTACGTCACCTCAGACGAGATCTTCACACTTTAATTAGCACATTTCAAGCCCTTGATGAATGGTCCCTAAAATCCAAAAGGGCCATCACGATCAATCTTATAAAAGACTTGCAAAGAAATAATATAATTTGATTAGTTTCTAATTAGATAGTCAAAGGCCCCCAGAGCAGCTTTTGATCCTTCACCCATGGCAATGATAATTTGTTTGTATGGAACTGTCGTTACATCACCTGCAGCAAAAATTCCTGGAACAGATGTTTCACCATGGTCATTGACCTCTATTTCGCCATACTGAGTTAATTTAATATCTTCTTTTAACCAATCTGTGTTTGGTATCAAACCAATTTGAATAAAAACCCCCTCAAGAGCAAGATCTTTCTCTTCCTGAGTGTCGCGATCCATGTATTTAATTGCTGTGACTTTTGTATCACCAAGGATTTCTTTAGTCTGAGTATTTAGCATCACATCAACATTTTTCAATGAATATAATCGATCCTGTAATACTTGATCTGCTTTTAAATTAGGCATAAATTCAAATAAAGTTACATGTCCGACAATACCAGCCAAATCAATTGCCGCTTCAACACCTGAATTTCCACCGCCTATAACTGCAACATGCTTACCCTTAAATAAAGGGCCGTCACAGTGAGGGCAGTAGGCTACTCCTTTTCCTTTAAATTCTATTTCTCCAGGAACTCCAAGTTCTCTCCATCTTGCACCAGTTGATAAAATCAATGTCTTAGATTTTAATTTAGCTCCATTTGCAAGTTCTAGCTCAAACTTATCCTCTTTGTTTTTTGGAATATGAATTTTTTGGGCTCGTTGATGATTCATGACATCAACTTCGTAATCTAAAACATGTTCTTCAAGGGCCTTCACAAGCTTAGGTCCTTCTGTTGCCTTGACTGAAATAAAGTTTTCAATACCAAGTGTATCCATAACTTGTCCACCAAATCGTTCAGCAACAATCCCTGTTTTAATTCCTTTTCTTGCGGCATAAACTGCTGAAGAAGCACCCGCTGGGCCACCGCCTACGATCAGAACATCAAAGTCTTCTTTCTTATTTAATTTTTCTGATTCAATAGCATCACTTCGAGAATCAATTTTTCCGACAATTTCCTCTAATTCCATTCTTCCTTGATAAAACTCTTCATCATTTAAAAAAATGGTCGGCACAGACATAATTTTTTTATCTTTTACTTCATCTTGATAAACGTCGCCATCAATCATCGTATGGGTTATATTTGGATTGAGAAGAGACATCACATTTAAGGCCTGAACAACATCAGGGCAATTATGACAACTTAAAGAAATATAGGTCTCAAATTTATATGAGCCGTTTATTGATTTAATTTGTTCAATTAACTCTTTTTCAATTTTCAAAGGATAGCCGCCTGTTTGCAAAATGGCTAAAATGAATGATGTGAATTCATGTCCCATAGGAACGCCTGCAAAAACTATACCTGTTTTATAGTCTGGCTGATTAACCTGAAATGAAGGACTTCTATGAGAAGAGTCATCTCCTTTTTTGATAGTAATCATTGCAGACATAGCATCTACTTCAGTCAATAGATCAACCATTTCAACAGACTTATCACTGTCGTTTTCAAAATATACAATCTCAATAGGGCTTATAATCTTAGCCAAGTAAGTTGATAATTGATTTTTTATATTTTGATCTAAAGCCATAATTTTCCTTTAAAAAATTGAAAAAGGGACTTGGCATTAACCAAATCCCTAATTACATTAAATCTTACCTACCAGATCAAGCGATGGCTCAAGTGTTTCAGCGCCTGGTTTCCAGGATGCTGGGCAAACTTGACCAGGATTTGCAGCAATGTGCTGAGCAGCTTGAACTTTTCTAACAAGATCAGCAGCTGAACGACCAATACCTAAATCATTTACCTCAGCTGTTTTAATCATACCTTCGGGATCAATAATAAAAGTCCCTCTTAGAGCAAGTCCTTCTTCTTCGATCATCACGTCAAAGTTTCTTGAAATCGCGCCTGTTGGATCACCTAACATTGGATATGTAATTTTTTTAATGGTTTCTGACGCATCATGCCATGCTTTGTGAGTAAAGTGAGTATCAGTCGACACACTGTACACTTCGACACCCATCTTCTGTAGCTCTTCATAATGATCGGCTACATCACCTAGTTCAGTAGGGCAAACAAATGTAAAATCAGCTGGATAAAATACGAAAACGTTCCACTTACCTTTTAATTTTTCTTCTGTTACTTCAACAAATTTACCATTATGAAAAGCTTGGGCTTTAAATGGTTTTACTTGTGTATTAATTAATGAAGACATACAAATTCTCCTAATAAAATGAATTGAATTCGTATTCTAGGTAATTATTAAAGATATGTATAATTAATTATTGTTATATTTTTGATAAGTAAAAATTATTGATAATTATTTCTTTCTTCCCTCTTCTAACATTAGCTGTTCTGATTGAAGTTGTTTTAATCTCGATTCTACTCGTGACTTCGCGTAAAAATCATTACTTCGTATGTTTTTTGCAATACCAAATTGAACAATTGCATCTTTTAAATTGTATTGGTAATAAAAATATTCACCCATATTTTCATGATACTCAATATCCTTATTTAACCCTTTGTAAGCTTTCGCCAATAGTTTATATAAATTAGGGTCGGACCTATATTTAAGAATATATTGCATAATTATTTCTTGTACCTCAGCATAATTACCCAACGACAAATTAACTTCTGCCAAACGATAAACATATGCTCTATAGAAAGGGTGTTTTATTAATAACTTTTCAAGTTCTTGCTTAGCCTCTTCGACCTTATTTTTTTGCAATAATATATCAATCTTTAAATTATCAACCAGAGGATTTTTTTCTTTTTGTAAATCTACATATATCTTTTCTGCATCATTAATATTTTTATTTTTTAGATATGCAAGAGCCAGAGCATATTGCTCTCCCTCTAAATTAACATAAGTTTTATTTTTTATATTTTTTTCAAAAATTTTTATATTATTATCATTAGAGTAAAGAGCGCGAATTTTTCCACGGATAAAATGAAAATAATTACTATTATTTACATACCGATAAGGATAATCCTTTAAACGATCACTTATATCTGAAATACGATCAGAAGTTATTGGATGCGTTCGCAAGTATGATGGGGCTGATGATGAATACCTACTTCCCTTTTGAAGTGTATTGAAGAAATCAATTGCAGAACCTACGTTATATCCTGCCTTATACAAGATATCGATACCAATTCGATCTGCTTCTTGCTCATGCTCTCTTGTATAATCTAAAAAGTTTTGTACGTTCATTGCTTGTGATGCCATCATCGCTCCTGCTGCAGCCTGAGGGTTTGATCTGGCAGCTAAAAGGCCTAATGCAAGTAGAAAAATACTTTTATACTTATCCCTGTCCTGTTTAGCAATCACTCTTTGCAAATGCTTTTGTGTAACGTGAGCAATTTCGTGACCAAGGACACTTGCTATTTCAGATTCGTTATCTGCGCTAATAAATAAACCTGTATGAACACCAATTAAGCCGCCCAGCATTGCAAAAGCATTGATAGAGTCATCTTTTAATACAAAAAAAGTGAAGTCTCTTTGAGGGGTATCACTGTGAGAAACTAATTTATCACCGAGGTAGTTTAGATAATCATTTATTTCTTCATCCTGAACTACATCTGGACTAGAATGAACTTGATATAATATTTCCCTAGCAATCATTTTTTCTTGATATGGAGGTATAAATTGATCACTAAACTCACCAAGATCGGGTAAATTGTTAGCCCATGACAGGTGACTAATTATTAAAAAAATTATAAAAAAATTCTTGGAAAATTTCATACGATACTCTATAAGGAGCTTACTAAATGCTAACTCATTTAGATACAAATGGAAATGCAACTATGGTTGATATTTCAAATAAAAAGACAACAACGCGAACCGCATTAGCATCTGGTGTTATTCATATTACACCTGAAATCTTAGAGGCAATAAAAAAAGATTCTATAAAAAAGGGAAATGTTTTTACGGTAGCTAAAATAGCTGGAATAAATTCTGCAAAAATGACTGAAGCCATAATTCCTTTATGTCATCAAATCTCATTAGATTTCATTGATATCCATTTTCAACTTGATGAGAAAAGTTTAACTATCACTGCATCAGCCTCTGTAAAAACATCACATAAAACTGGAGTTGAGATGGAAGCTTTGGTAGCAGTGAATGGATCATTAATTACGATTTATGATATGTGTAAAGGTATTTCTAAGGATATGCAAATTACGGATATTAAGTTATTAAAAAAAACAGGCGGGAAGTCTGGTGATTGGGATAGTTCATCAAAATAAACTAATTAATTTATTTACTGAAGCTGGAGCCATTGAAATTCCATACCTATAATGGCCAACGTTATAAAATTTTTCCTTTATTTTTTTATCTTGAACAATGATAGGTATATTATCCTTTGAGCCTGGTCTGAATCCGCACCAATGATTGATAATATCTAACTCTCGCAATTCTGGAATAATTTTCTCAGCGTTATTTTTTAGCTGTTCTAAATCTTGATTAGTTAAATTATCATCAAAACCCACATTTTCTAATGTGCTTCCTGCGATTAAGGATCCATTTTTTCTTTGTAAAAGATAAAAGCCATCTTTGAATAAAATGTGTTCAAGCTTAATATCATTAGAACTTTTATATTCAATAAGCTGGCCTCTAACTGGGTATATTTTCTTATGCATACTATGATCCAAATCCTGAGTCCAAGCCCCCGAAGCTAAAATAAACCTATCACCTATTATTTTTTTTCCATTACAGTCAAAAAATTCATTATGTAAATCATTAGTAACTAAATTATTTTCACAAATTTCGATATCAAGATAATCTAGATATTTTTGAAGGCCTAAAATTAATTTTTTTGGATTAATCTGATACACATCATCTATGGTGATTGCATTAAATGATCTAAATTTTTCTGATGAAAAAGACAATTTATTCTTTTTTAACCATAATTCTATATCTTGTAGATCATCAAGGATAACGGTCATGCCTGATCTTATATATTCGATATCAATTCCAAATTGAGAGTTAAGTATTTCACTCAATTCTAAATAGTATGTTTTAGATTTATCAATTAAATCAAAAACCTCAGATGAATAATTATTTGGAAGAAGTGGAAATAAGATACCAGCACCATAAATTGATGACCCTGAACCAATTGTATCTCTCTCATAAATGGTTACATGGTGACCTAATTTATTTAATTCGATTGCTTGAATACAACCAATAATTCCACCGCCAATGATGTTGATTTTCAAATTATTTTCCATTTAAAGAATAATTTTCAAATAATCTTATTTCTTCAAAATGGCCTAAAACAACAACAACATCACCTGTATTTAATCTTAAATCATCTCTAGGCTCTATATCTTCAAGCATGTTGGGTCTTCTTATATGATGAATAGTGACCCCATATTCTTCAAATGAAATATCGGATAATAATTTACCATTAAAAAAACTTTTACTCTTAATCTCAATTGAATGAAGCTGATGATGGTTTATTAAGTCATCTGTTTCATCAGAAACGCCCTTGAAATAACCCTTAAAAATTTTATATTTTGATTCGCGAAATTCTCTAATTTTTTTTATCACTCTCGACAAAGGGACATCAAAAATTACTAACGCATGTGATGCTAGCATCAGGCTCCCTTCAAGCACTTCTGGAACAACCTCATTGGCACCAGCAGCTCTTATTTTTTCTATACCGCTTTCATCCATTGTTCTTACAATGACAGGGATATCTTTATT
>Ga0255752_10004392_pt1 | contig 14181 bp, 10 predicted proteins | sample 011ome_25_FD_179952 | JGI IMG/M metagenome (GOLD analysis project Ga0255752, IMG submission 179952) | Coastal salt marsh microbial communities from the Groves Creek Marsh, Skidaway Island, Georgia - 011512CT metaG (version 2) | ecosystem: Environmental > Aquatic > Marine > Intertidal zone >...
TGAGTCGGCTCGTAGTCGTCCGGCATTTTCAAGAGGACTTCTTCGCCGGGGGCGAGTCCGTCGACAACCTGGATGAACTCATCATTGTGAGAACCCACAGTAACGGGAAGTCGCTCGTAATTCCCTCCGGTTTTCCGGAAAACAAAATGTTCGTCTTCCTCAACAAAAACGGACTGCACAGGAACGTAATTTACCGACTCAAGTTCCTTCACAATGATTTCCACCTTGGCACTCATGCCTGGCTTGAGAAACTCGTGGGTTCCCTCGATCTCGACAGTCGCCGGATAAACTTTCAGCGATGGGTTGTAGCGAGATGCGTTGGAGTCGGGAAGAACAGCTACTTTCGAAATCCTCCCGATGAGAGTCTTATCCGGCACCGACTCGGCCGTGATATAAACTTTCTGACCGAGTTCGATTTTCTTGATATGGGATTCGTGGATATTCACCTCGACGCCCAATTTCGACATATCGGGAATTGTGATGATCGGTTGACCAGTTTTCAGGGTAGCGCCCTCGGAAATCCCCTCGTAGTAACGTGACGTGTAGTAGTTGTCTTTCGCACCACCATAAGCAACGAGACCAGGCAACTCCGCTCGAATCACACAGCTGGCGATTTGCTCTTCCAGATTTTCCCGCTTTTTCAATTCTAGATCGTAGCGACGTTTCGCCGAGCGATAGCGTGCATAAATCTGCGACATCTTCGCCATTTCCTCTCGTTTCGTCCGGATCAGAGAGAGAAGGGCCTCTTCGTAATTGGAAAGCATCTTTTCCGCTTCTTTTGGAAATTCATAGTCGCGGAAAAGTTCCAGCTCGGTCTTCGACCTCTGCAGAGCCAACTCGGCTTTATCGAGTGTCACCATCTCGTTATCGAGAGTCTGCCGGGTGATGAAGTCTTTCTCGAAAAGCCGCTTCGCACCAGCAACTGATTCTTCCTTCACCGAAAGCTCCGATGCAGCAACCTGCGCTTCCTCTTTCATCCGGCGAATCGTTTGCTCCGCCTCACCGTCACCGAGCATTTCTTTCTGCAAGAATTCTCCAAAGTTCACATTCGATGAAAGGCTACTATCGGCCTCTAAACTGTAGGGGTTGAGGTTCTCATCACTCTTCGCACTTTCTGCGAGTTTCTTGGAATCAAACGCCTTAACAATAAGAGCCGTCGCCGTTGCTTCGTATTTTTCGAGCGTATCATTGTCGTAGGGAAGCTTGAGCTTTTTCAGGACCTTTTCAGCAGCATCAGCACCGACAAACTTTTGAAAGTCGAGCAAGGCGAATCTAAGGAATTGCCTTGCTCCCTTGATGTCGCTGAGAGCCTCACTCTCCTCAATCTCGATATTTTGCTTTGCCTCAGCATAGGCTGCTTCGGTCTGCTGGAAATCCACGTCATGATCGACTATCTCTTCCTCCAACTGCGAGGTGTTGAGGCGCACAAGGACTTTTTGATTCGCGACATCTTCCTCGGTGACCATGTAACCCTCGTCGATAATCTCGAGAATCTTGATACCGGCGCTGGCCTTCACCTCGTTTCGGAATTCCAGATAATTCAGAGCCTGGATGTTTCCACCCTCCAGAACATCAATCACCATGTCACCTTTTTGCACCGAAGCCACAGGAAGGGCATCTGCAGAGCCTTTCGCTTCACCTCCGCGCGAAAGAGACCACACCGCCAGCCCGATCAAGCCGACCGCAAATATTGTGAAAACTGTTTTTTTCATAAGTCAGCGAGACTCGTTCTCTAGCCGCTTGGCCCAAGAACCGTCATCACTAACATACAATATCCCCATATCCCTCCAAAGGCGCATCCGCGCTAAAGCATGGTCAATAACTGTTGAAGTTCTCTGATTTCGTGCATTCAACAAATCAATACGAGCATCCACGAGGTCCTGAGCATCACCCTGGCCAAGTTCCTGCCGTAATTCCTGCTCTTCTACCCGGCTCTCAGCAAGAGTAACCTGCTGTTCCGCGACCTCGAAATTGCTCTTGGCTTGTTCAATCGCTCGGAATCCATCATTGATATCCAGTTTTGCCCGATCTCTCGCCAGCTCATCGGCTCGCTTGGCCCGGTCGAGGAATACCAGGCTCGCGCGATAGATATTCCGTTCCGCTTTGCGATCGAGCGGCAAATCAAGATCGACGGCACCTTCCCAGCGTCGACGATCCCAGTTGATCGCCGGAGTGGTATTCCCCGGATCACTCACCGTGCGGTAGTCCAAGGAAATATCGAGGCCGGGGAGAAGACCGTTTTTCGCGACTTTGATCTGACGCTCCGCATCGGCTACCCGATCCGCCGAAGTGGCGAGATCCGGTCGAGTGACCAGCGCAATCTGAACGGCCTCGTCTCGGGAAATGTCCGGGGCCTCGATACGGAGTTGCATTAACTCTTTGTCATCAAGAATGATGCTCTCATCCACCGGTGCTCCGACCGTGATCTTAAAATTATCCAATGCATTCTGATAGTTTCGAATCGAGTTAATCCACCGGCTTTTCGACTGCAACGCTGCCTGACGCAAGCGCCCGACTTCTGTCTTGGTTGCTCGCCCCTCCTCCGCAAAGGCCTCCTCCTGATCCACACTTTTCAGAAATCCCTGGTAGGCGACGAAGTTGTTTTTCACTTGGTCTCTCGCCTGCAGTACTCCGTAGTATTCGGTGACCAAATTAACAATGTAACCGCGGCGAAAATCAGCAAAGCTGCGGAGATCATAGAGCAAATCGCGCTCCTCTTGCGTCAGGGCTTCCAAGGTCACCGTTGTCCCGCCCCCTTCGAGAAGTGGCTGCACTATGGAAACGGCAAGGTTGCTCTGATTCACCGAACTATTTCCGGTTGTAAAACGAAGGAAGTCGCGCGTAAAATCAGCGGAAATTCTCGCGCCGGTGCGGTAAAGCCAGTTGAAACCCGCGCTTTCGGTGCGCGCAAATGTGTTGGTTGAAACAAGATCGCTCACCCCCTGCTGCACTTGTGCCGTTCTTGTGTCCGAAGCCCAGGCCACACGCTCGCTACCACGAAAGATCGGAGCCAGTCGGTAGCGAGCCAGTGTCAGATCAAGAGCGGAGAGAAAGACCTCTTCTTTCTTGCCCAGGTATTCCCGACCGTAAGTAATCCCGGTATCGAGTGCTTCATCGAGTGGGAGCACTTTCGCTCCACGCTCGTAACGAGCCATCGCTCCGAGAAACGATTCCCCTCCCCCGGTTTTGGGAAGGCTCGACAAATCGAGTGAGTCGGGAAGTGCGATGTCGACATCCGCCGGTTCCACGTTTCCCACGCCCGGAGTCTTTTGATAGAGGGCTGAGTAGGTCTCGGCGTCGGCACGCGTGTGATAGACCTCCGGAGTGCAGCCTAAGGACAGAAAGGAACACGCCGCCAAAGACGGAAAGATGTGCCAGAGACGGCGCATCCATCCGAAAAAAGAAGAGGAGCTTTCCGAGTCAGCTGTTCGCATTTCGTTTACACGACCTTCTTCGAACAGACCGACCACTTTCGCAAGAGAGATTGCGACATGATTACGCCGGAAACGGATTTTCCCTTCCATAGATGCCCAAATCCCCTGTCTAGCATTCACCAAAAAGCGAGTCCAAGGCAATGCCCCCCTTCTCGAGAAAGTCGAGTTGAGGGATGCAAAAAGTGAAACAAACCACCGTAAGCCAGATTCTGTTCGCCTCTCCGAGGAGAGCCGGACGATCATTTATCTAGACGGGAGCTTGCGCGCCCGCTCCCCGCCGAAGCGGAATGCGACTATTACCCGGGATTATTCTTTGGCCGAAGCCGCAGAGCCGGACCGGCTGCCCGTTTTCCCTGTTCTGTCTTGCACCACAAGGGGTTTGTCCTGCCACTGCGGTCACCCGAAGTGCGGTGAGCTTTTACCTCGCCATTTCACCCTTACCCGTTCTTCGCGCTACGAGCCACGAAGAGCATCCCCCCTCCCATTTTGAAGAAGGCCTGTTATTCGTAGCCCGTAGGGCGAAGAACGGGCGGTATATTTTCTGCGACACTATCCGTCACCCTGCCATTACAACAAGGCGCCCCGGCTTTCACCGGGCATGCTGCCGTGTGGTGTCCGGACTTTCCTCTGAGACCCGAGGGCCCCAGCGATCATCTCCGGTTTGTTTCGTCAGGAACATAAACGGAATTCATTTCCGTGCGAGAGAAGATTACCTCCTCAAATTTTTCATCCACCTAGCAATTCTGCGCCCTTGTTCCACGCGATCGTGATTCCGACGACAAAAAAGGCGAGCACGGAGAGCAGTAACAAAATATCCCAGAGCCTCCCGGGTTTCAGTGCCGGATCGATTGTTCGGTGACGAAACCACAGGGCAGCAACTCCGAGCATGGGGAGCAGGAGCGCCTGCATCAGCCCCGAGATAAGAATGAGCGTCACCGGCTTCGGGAACATCGCATAGACGACGAAGCAAACAATAGGAAACGCGACGCTGAAGAACCGCACGGACCGGGAACGGGCGGAATCATTTACAAGCGGGCGAATCCGAAAGACATGAAGGGCGTCTGTCATGAGCCGCGCTTTCGTTGCGTTCGAAACGAAAAAGGTCGAAAACAAAACCGCAAATGCACCAACAAGCAGGATGATTTTTCCGGCACTGCCGAAGACGGGACCGTAAATCTCAGCCAGAGTCCCGATCATTTCTGATCCTGCCGGGACGAGTCCCATCTCATGAAGCACAGCTGCTCCAAGCAGGTAAAAGGCAGCTGTGCTGAGCGTATAGACGATCATCGATCCCCAGGCGTCCCACTGCAAAACTCGAATCCATCCTCGAGCACGGGTGGCCCAGGAATCGCCCTCTTCTTTCGGACCGATCCATTTCCCGTATCCCTTTTCCAAACACCAGTAGGGATATGCCACGAGTTCAGCGGCGCCAATCCCAATGATCCCGAACGCGGCGAGTGCGGTGAGAAGGGCGGCTGGCGAATCGCCCAACCCAAAGGAAAACCCTGCCCGAATATCCGCGGAAACGATTGCCCAATCCGGCTGGGTCTGGAGTGCAAACAGATTTCCCAACGTGAGAAAAGTAAAAGACGCGACCAATGCCGTGCAGAAAATCTGGATAAACCGGAAACTGCCCCGTAGAAGCATCACAACAGTGACAAGGGTGATCATCCCCGCCCAAAACAACGCTGATTGTTCTCCGGCGACGGGGAGAAAAATTGCAACCGCCTGACCGACACCACCGACAATCCCTCCGAGTTGGCCAAGTCCGGTTAGAAAAGTGATCAGCCAAAACCAGGCGATAAATTTACCCACTCCCGGAATCCGATGAAGTGCGGTCACCGTCGTTTCACCGTGAGTGATGCAATGCCTGCAGATCTCAATTTGGGTGAAGACCTTAATGACGCAGCCGAGCAGAATCAGCCAGAGCAAGGAAAACCCCGCCTCCGCTCCCGTTCTCGTTGTCGCAACAAGCTCGCCCGATCCAACAATGGATGCAGCAAGGATGAGGCCCGGCCCTAGAGAGCTGACAATTTCCTTGGGCGAAGTGGGAGGATTCCGGATTTCGGACATGTGAGGATTCAGAAAACAGGTGCTATCCTACACAAATGACGCGATTGGGAAAGAACATCTACACTCCTGCTCAATACAGAATCGAAGATCCGAGTGTGATTCGGGAAGAGGAGCGGATCCTGCGGTTTCTCAATGATTTGGCAGCGCAAAACGGACCCACAAAGCCCCTCTGGCAGTTACCTAGCGACGACGAGCGATGCCAGCAACTTTTCTCCGCCATTGTCGTTTTTTCGATCACTCCAGAAAAGGTAGACGCCTCCTTCAAGCTGAATCAAAACAAGAGCCGGGAATATCGGGAAAGCTTCGCAAATTCCCTCATCGAAACAGGCTCCCCAGCGGACCACGCGGTCGCTGAAATGATCAGAGATAATCTCTGAGGTACGCTTGAAAGCTCCAGAGCCAACTGTGGTGAGGGTCGACGCAGGATTTTTCCACAAATCTGACGCGTCCGTCCTCGTAGTTTACGCAAATGGCCCATGCTCGGAGACCGAGACGCAGACTCGTCACATGCGAATCTTCAAGAGCGGGGCTCGTATTATACTCGGTAATCAGCTCAGGAAAGATATTCCGAACTTTTTCTTGAGTCATCCCCACTTTGACTGCATCCCACTCTTTCGGCAACAAGAGGGTCGTACCCACTGTGAGCAAAAAATACACCCCGACCGAAATCATGAGAGCTGCTGCTATCCACCAGGGTAGGAATTTTTCCATTCCTACCTCCGATCAGCAAAGGTCTTCGAAGCACAACTGCCCGTTTCAATTCGCCATTGGAGCAATACCTCGCGAAGCTCCGTTCGCACCTCAAAATGCTCAGGATCGCTCCAGAGGTTCACGACCTCACGCGGATCGTTTTCCAAATCGAAAAGCATGCCTTCATTACCACCTTCGGCATCGTCCGACCCATAGATCTCAACGAGTTTCCAACAGTCCGAACGAACCATGATCTGGTAGTCAGCGGTGGTGAAATTTCCATCTCGCGGATGCTCAGCAAAAACGTAGTCGCGACCTTTCCATTCCTCTTTCTCCTCCAACGCGGGAACCAAGGACTCAGCAGAAAAATGCTCAGGCACTTCACATCCGGCGAGTTCGAGAATGGTTGGGCCAATGTCGAAGAGGCTCACTTTTTCTTCGACCGTCCGCCCTTTTCCAAAGCGTCCATCCGACGCCCAAACAATCATCGGAACTCGCATGACCTGCTCGTACATCGTCCATTTCTGGGAATGCCCATGATCCGTTAAGCAGTCGCCGTGATCGCTCGTGAAGATAAGGATCGAGTTTTCGAGATACCCGTTTTTCTCGAGCGAATCCATGATCTGCCCGACCTGCTCGTCAATCATGGAGACGTTCGCGCAGTAATGCTGCCGCTGGTTCAGCCGCTGCTCCTCCGTGGGGGAAAGCGGCAAGACAACTGAATCATGATCCACTTCATTGTTGTGAACCCGCATTCCCTGGTAGGCCTTCGGCTGTCCTGACAGATCGCTATCCTCCAGCGGATCGAGAGGAATCTCTCGATCGCGATACGGCTCAAGAGCCTCCGGCGTGGGATCGTAGGGCGGGTGCGGCCCGGGGAAGCCAATTTGTAGGAAAAGCGGCTCTGTCGGCGGATAGGTATCCGTCCACCATTTGGCTAATCCTCCGACAAAGTTGTCCGACTGCATATCGGCGTCGATATCCCAGGTAAAGCTGCCAATCGCCTCGTCATAGTCATCTCGCTCGCGGTACAATTCGCGCTGCTGTTTCACAAGGCCGCGTGCAGCGAGGGCCTTGTCCCATTCGTCGAAAAAATAACGTCCTTCAAGATAGCGATCTTTGTTTTCCACGACGTAGCGCTGATGAAATCCGCAGGGAGTCGTGAAGGGCCAAGTGTGCATCTTCCCCAAGTTAATGCTGGTGTATCCGCTCTCACTGAGGTCCTCAACCCAGCTGCGTGTCCACTCATCCGCGTTTTTCAGGATTCCGGTCGTGTGCGGGTATTGCCCGGTGAAAAGACTCGCTCGCGATGGGGCACAACTCGGTGCCGTGATGTGGCATTGCGAAAAACTCACCCCCTCGTTCACTAGTCGATCCAGATTCGGCGTATCCATATGTGGATATCCGAGCGCAGAAATCGTATCGAAACGCTGCTGATCCGTGATGATGAAAATAATGTTTGGGCGTGCGTTGGCCATGAAGTCAGAGTATAAACACTATTTCATCCGCCAAACATGAATTGCCGCAAGCTTCTTCTTACTGTCGCCCTACTTTTCATATCAGCCGCTTTGATCGCTCAAGATGGCGAACCGACCCCCATTCGCGTCACTCACGGACCGATTCTGGGGCGACCTACGACCGACTCCATGACGATCTGGGCGCGGACCAACAATGCGGGAAAGGTCACCATTTTCTACGGGAAAGACGAGGACAATCTCGACAAAGTGGCGCCACCACTTGAGACATCCCTGGAAAATGATAACACCGGACTCGTCGCGATCGATGGCCTCGAATCTAACACTCGCTACTACTACCGGATCGAAGATCACCAGCTTTCGGGTTCTTTTGTGACAATGCCGGATCCGAAGAAGTTTCAAAATGCGGAAACGAATCCCAAAGGCCTCTTCAATTTCAGTTTCGAATTTGCCTGCGGCAACAACCAGCGAGGTGGAGGAGATAGTGCTGGTCCTCACCTCCCCGTCTACGATGTTCTCAACAGCGAATGGCGGGAAAAGGTGCACTTCGCGATCCTCAACGGCGACTGGCTCTACGAAGACCGCCGTGAATACCTGGCCAAAGACTGGCTCCACCAGGTCGGACTCGATGGCATGGACGAAGCGCCTCGCACGGTACAGAAAGCTCCCTCTATCACGGGTGTGTGGGAAAATTACAAAATCTACCTGGAGCGCGGTCGCAATCTCAGTGAGTGGCATCGCCATATCCCGACCTTTTACACCGCCGATGATCACGAACTTCTTAACGACATCTACGGCACAGGCGAAACCGGCTATGTAAATCGCCGCGCCGTATTCCGAGACACTGCGACGAAAGCGTGGTTTGACTATCTCGCCTGGGCGAATCCCGTCGCCCACGACAAGCCGGCCTGGTTTGGAACCGGGTCGTTCGAGGAAGGCAGCAGCGTCCTCACTGATCCCGAGGCCGACTTCACCAAGCTCTCGCTCAACGACATGGCGAACTTGCACGTGCACTGGGGGACGGAAACCGCGGGAGTAAAAGATGCGGCGCTCGATTCCGAAACTGGCGATCCGAACTCCGCCGTCTACGAGATCCTCGAGGTGATCAGCCCGACTGAGGTTCGCATTTCTCCCGCCGCAAAAGCGACTGGTAAGCAGAGCTACTCCATCGGTCGACGTTGCTACGGGAAATTCACGGTATCGAACTGCGACTTTTTCATTCTCGATACCCGCTCTCACCGCGATCTCCATGACGTCGACAACCCAACCAAACCAGGTGCTTCGATGCTGGGCAAACAGCAGTTCAACTGGCTCAAGGATGGCATTTCCACGAGCGAGGCAGATTTCATTTTTGTAGTCAGCTCAGTTAACTTCATGGTTCCACACGTTGGCAGTGGCGGCGGAGCCGACAAGCAGCTCACCATCAAGAAAGATGATGCCTGGACGGTATTCCTCGAAGAGCGCGAGGAACTCATTGAGCATTGTGACAAACTCGACCAACCCGTGTTTGTCCTCACAGGTGACCTTCACAACTCCTTCGCGATTCGGATCACGGACAATGTTTTCGAGTTTGCGAGCGGACCTCACAACTCGATCAACCATGCTCCGATGAAGGATGAAGGCGGTCGCCCGATCAACGGGAAATTTAAATATGGCCCCCGCGAATGCGAGATCCGCTGGTCAAGCTACGCGATGGAAGACATCCCCCGCGCGAACCGAACTTTCCCCCACTTTTGCGTCGTTCGAATCAAAAATGTCTTTAACAATCCCGTCGAGAGAGATGGCGAGCGCTGGTATGCCTTTCCTCACCCACAGGTTGTTTTCCAGTTTTACGATGCTCTGACAGGTGAATTTCGCTATTCCGAGACGATCGTAAAAGGTCTTCCCTGAGTTTTACCGCTTGCTGTTTTCTGCTCAATTTCATTTCCTGTACCCGTGAAAGGTAAATTCCAACGTTCCGACACCGGCGAGTCCTTTGAGCTCGGAAATGTGACCATGATAGGTCGCAGTTCCGAATGTCAGGTCCACGTCGCAGACCCGCGTGTCTCAAAGTGTCATGCCATGGTCAGAAAGCAGGAAGGTGGGTTCTATCTATTTGACCTGGGAAGTTTCAACGGCAGCTATCTAAATGGTGGGCGTGTCACAACAGCACGCAAGCTGAAGACAGGTGATGTCGTTAGCCTGGCCGATCACGAATTCGAATTTGAGCAGGTCGGAGAAGAAGGCGACGCCGCCGCACTTGAGACAATGGGCGGGACGACGACCGCGCTGATTCGATCCACTGCCGTCATCATTCTTGTCAGCGATATTATTGGATTCACTGCTCTTTCAGAAAAAATCGAAGCAAACAGCCTCGCCCAAATCATGGGGAGCTGGTATTCCAATTGCGAACAGATTCTCGCGAATGAGGGCGGGACGGTCGACAAGTTCATCGGCGACTGTGTCCTTGCTTACTGGACCACAGTTGATGAAAACACGGTCGCAGCCTCTCTGCGTGCCGCAAAGGAACTATTCGCCAGCTGTAATCGCATCGCCAACAACCATCCGGAAGTCTTTGCCGGTTCTGATCTTGATTTTAAAATCGGCGTCGCTCTCCATTCCGGCAAAGTCGCCTACGGTGGCATGAGCCACGGTGAGTTTACTCTGGTTGGCGACCCCGTGAATCTCACTTTCCGGCTCGAAAGCCTCACAAGAAAGCTTCAAGTGCCTGTGCTTGTAACCGAAGATTTTGCCAAGCTCATTCCAGACAAAAAGCGTTTCACCAAGGCGCTCGGCGTGCACAAGGTGAAAGGCCGAGCTCGGGGTGTAAAAGTGGCTTCGGTTACCGATTTTCCTGGCGAAAACGGCTTTTCCCACTAACCGAAGCGGCCCGAGATATAATCTTCGGTTTCCCTGCGAGAAGGACTGTTAAAGATCTTGATGGTCTCATCCATCTCGATCAATTCCCCGAGAAAGAAGTATGCGGTCTTGTCGGAAATGCGTGTCGCCTGCTGCATGTTGTGAGTCACGATCACAATCGTGAACTCCTCTTTCAGCTGCCTAATAAGCTCCTCAATGATCGTCGTCGAAATCGGATCCAGCGCCGAACAGGGCTCATCCATCAGGATAATTTTCGGCTCCACTGCAACAGTTCGGGCAATACAAAGACGCTGCTGCTGTCCGCCGGAAAGCCCGAGGCCGCTGGCATCTAGCCTGTCTTTCACCTCTTCCCACAACCCTGCAAGTTTCAGACTGCGCTCGACCGCCTCATCGAGAACCGACTTCTTCTTGATGCCCTGGATTCGCAGGCCAAATGCCACGTTCTCGTAGATACTCTTGGGAAACGGATTGTACTTTTGAAACACCATTCCGACATGCTTGCGGAGTTCAATCGGATCGACTTTCGGATCGTAGATATCGGTGTCGAGAATACGGATTTCACCCTTCGTGATCCCCGCTGTCGGAATCAGGTCATTCATCCGGTTGATACAGCGAAGGAGGGTGGATTTTCCGCAACCGGAAGGACCGATCAGGGCCGTGACTTCCCCCTTCCGAATATCCATGGTGATATCGCGAAGAACTTCGGTCCCTTTCACATAGGAAAAGTTTACGTCATCGACTTCGATGACAATATCCGCGGTATCCGGTTGCTGCGCAGAAGTAGTTACGGAGCTGTGTTCGGGAGACAAAATCTCCTCACTCTCTTGATCCGACATAGTTGTGTTCATGGGTAAAGTGTCAAAATTCTAGCAGGAAAACAAGGCCGTGCTTCGGGTTGGCTCCGCATCAATTGCAGAAATAAATTACTCACCATTTCACCTTCTTTCGGTAATGGATTCGAAGATAGATGGAAAGTGCCGCAAAGAGCATCACCACGACCATAAATACAAAGACCGAGCCGTATTGCATCGGGCGCGTCCACTCGTTCTGCGGGATCCTAGCCGCTACGGTATAAATGTGATAAGGCAATGCCTGGACGGACTGCGAGAGAAAGCCTCCCGTCCATTCTCCGGATTGAGCCAGAAAATTGGCCTCCTCATTCACAGGAATGTCCTGCCAGGGCAACTTGTCTTTGTGTGCCAGTGCTGCCGTAAACATGATCGGGGCCGTTTCTCCGGCAACGCGAGTGATACCGAGGATCGAAGCCGTCAGCATTCCCGGAAAAGCATACGGCAAAACCGACTTGGAAATCGACTGCCACTTCGTAGCCCCGAGAGCAAGGGACGCCTCCCGGAACCCCATCGGAATCGCTTTCAGAGATTCCTCACAAGCCGCAATGATCACAGGCAAAATCATGACCGCAAGGGTGAATCCTCCAGCGAGCATACATGTGCCCCACCCTTCGAAGGAAAGATAGCTGTCGGTAAATAGTATCGGGATGGTAAGGAAAGCTCGCTCCTGTGGCACCTCGGTAATCACCGGGGCGACGAGGCAGAAAAGCCCTAGGCCAAACAATCCAAACACAATCGATGGAACTCCAGCGAGGTTCATGATCGCCAGCCGGATCGAATCCATGAATTTCCCTTTCGAAGAATATTCATTCAGGAAAATGGCAGTCGCCAAGCCAATAAAAAGAGCGACGACAATACAAATTCCTGTCAGCAAAGCCGTTCCGACAAGTGGCCCGAGAATACCCCCTCCTGAATAGGGATGGGCATGCTCTTCGACAATTCGCACATCAGGATTTTCGCTCTTCCACTCATAGTAATCGGACGAACCCATCTCGAAATAGCTCCCGTCCTCAATTTCGAAAGTGATGAGTGATTCTGGGCTTTTCGTGAAAAACTCCGTGTTCACAAAGGGGAAACTCGACTCTAATACCACCGGGGCACCTTTTCGAATGATGTCGAGAAAGATGAAAGCAGCGCAAGCGAGAATCGCGTAGGTGGCAATTGCCAACACAATCGATACCACTTGATCGCGCCTCTTCAGCGCCGAGGGCTTCGCATAGAGCGGATTCTCTGCTGCGTCAGCAGTGTCTGCAAATGGAGGTTCTGTAGCAGGAACGGCCATGGTGAGATCAGATTCGCTGAAATTTTTTGAGCACTTTTTGTGCAGTGAAATTCACGAGAAGGGAAATTACGAAAAGCACCATTCCCACCATGAAAAGCGCTCGCCAATGCAGCGATCCGGAATCCACTTCGCCTAATTCCTGCGCGATTATTCCCGTCATGGTGTGGGCGGGCTGCGTCACTACGCCGAGCCCCTCTGTAAAATCCGGAATCTTGATTTTGTTTCCGGCGACCAGCAGAACCACCATCGTTTCTCCAATGATTCGCCCAAACCCGAGCAACACCGCTGCGATAATTCCCGAGAGAGAAGTGGGAACGACAACCCGGAAAACCGTCTGCAGTTTCGTAGCTCCCATTGCGAGGGAGTTCTCCGTGAAAGCCTGAGGCACGTTATTCAGCGCGTCTTCCGTAAGCGTGAAAATTGTCGGCACGGCCATGAAAGCAAGAAGCAGTCCTGCGTTCAGGATTGTAAGCCGCTCTGCCATGGGAAATCCGGGAAACCATTGCAACCACTCCAGCTGGCTCAGGTTTCGCAAAGCTTCTCCAAACACGAGAATTCCGAAAAATCCCAACACAACCGAGGGAATCGCTCCAATAAACTCAATCGCCGGTTTGACGATGCTTTGCTCCCGGAACGAGGCGAGCTGATTCACATAAACCGCCGCAGCGATGGAAAACGGGACTGCCACAGTCAATGCGATTACGGAAATCAGCAATGATCCGGTAAAAAGCGGCAAAAGTCCGTAGAAGTCATGCCAGGAGCTATTGGTCGTCCAATCCCTGCCGAACAAGAAAGCGGAAACGGACTCAGGAACCGAAATGGGCGCGTCGCGTCGCCACTCTTTGATTTTCTTTCGATTGGAAACAATCCGGTCCTGAAAACGCTCGTAGAGGACGGCAGCTCGTTTCAAATTTTCTTTGGCACTTTTGGTCTCGACCTCGGCGGGTGCTGGCAGCTGCTCGTAAAGATTCTTCATCTCGACTTCCAGCGGCGCGGCGAGAGTAGCATGTTTGGCGATAGAATCGTAGAAGACCTGATTGATCTTTTCGTAGTCCGGCTCCTCAATCACCACTTCCTCAGCCTTCGCTCTCATCCGCGCTTTCTCGTCAGGATCATCCGTTGCCTCAGCCCCCTTCAGCCAGGCGTCTCGTCGTTGCGGAGCCGTAGAAAAGCTGGTGATCTCTTTCTTGTTTTCCTCAGCAGGCTCTTTGAGCTCCCTCTCCAGATCTTTCAGCGGGCGGATCGCTGCTTGCATCGCTTTGGTCGCTTCCTTGTATTCGACAAGCTCATCGGCCGCCGCCGCTTTCTTCTCTCTCGAGACGCTCTTCATCTCTTCGATGAATGGATGCTCATCTTCCGCATCTGGATAGGCTTCGAACAAGACCGCCTCCCGAATCTTTGCGATATCCTCTTCCGCAGGCTCATCTGCTCCGACACCGAGATCCCAGATCTCTTCCCACTCAATGATGGTATTTACCTCTCTGCTCAGTTTATCGCGTAACGGTTTGGTAAGGGCC
>Ga0255752_10004395_pt1 | contig 14171 bp, 19 predicted proteins | sample 011ome_25_FD_179952 | JGI IMG/M metagenome (GOLD analysis project Ga0255752, IMG submission 179952) | Coastal salt marsh microbial communities from the Groves Creek Marsh, Skidaway Island, Georgia - 011512CT metaG (version 2) | ecosystem: Environmental > Aquatic > Marine > Intertidal zone >...
GCCGCCGCAAGACAAGGGACTATCCATGAACTTGAGATACTTGCGCGGTCGCGTGCTTCTGAAGCTGGCAAAAATCCTCGACCGCTGGGCGTGGGAAGCGACCCGGCAGGCAAAGCGGGACCTCGGGGTTAGCTCGCCCATGCCTCTGTTCGACAGGCCGGACCAAAGGGCGCGGGAGGCGGACGGGCGATGAGCAAGACCAAGGCCGCCAAGATCAAGACGGCGCCGAATGCGGGCGCGCTCAAGGCGTACTTCGACCGCGTGAACCGCATCGAGGATGACGCGGAAGCCGTGCGCGAGGCGGCTAGGGACCTGACGACCGAGATCAAGAGCGCGGGCTACAACGCCAAGGCACTCAAGCGGATGGTCAAGGAAAGCCGCCGCAAGAGCGATGCTCAGTTGGAAGCGGACCTTGAGCTTTATCGCTCCTTGCTGGCGATGCCTGGCGCGACCTACCGCAGCGTTGCCGATAAGGTGAACGTGCCGCGCAGCACCCTGCATCGGCTTGTCCCACGAAGCGACCGTGGGACAGACCACGATCCCGAGACGGGCGAACTGAAGCCGGAAGACGGCGACGGGCGCATCACAAAAACGGCGACCAGTGAAGCGGCGCCGGGCGACGGTACGGGGACGGGCGATTTAGAGGGCGCCCCAGCCCCGGCCGTTGCCACACCATCCGTGACCGTCACGCCTTGCTGGGCAATCGCCAACAGCATCGTCGCGACTGAAGCCGAGGAAGCCGAGCGGAAACGCGCGGCACGACAGGCAGAGCTTGAGCGCAAAGCCCGAGAGCGTGAGGAAGCGCGGCTTGAGAACGCGCGCATCGACGCCGACCCGCTGACTGTCCCGCCCTTCCTCAAAGGATCGGCGGGGAACAGGAGGGCGGCTTGAGCAGAACAGCATCACGCTACGAGCGCGCCGCGAACGCTCTGGAAGCCCGGCTTTTGAAGATGAAGCGGAAGCCTCACGCCCTGGTTATCCGATTGCAGGGGCTCAGGTTGAAGGCGCTCATGTTCGGCCCGGTGGCGGGATGACTCAGCGCCTCGTTTCCTGGTTCTCCTGCGGCACGGCCAGCGCGGTTAATACGAAGCTGGCGATAGCCGAATATAGCGCCACGCACGAGATCGCCGTGGTGCGCTGCATCGTGCCGGAGGAGCATGCCGACAACGACCGCTTTGCGCGCGAGTGCGAGGCTTGGTTCGGTCATCCTATCATCAATCTCCGCAGCGATGAATACGATAGCTGCGAGGATGTGTGGCGGAAGCGGCGCTATATGTCCGGTGTCGCGGGCGCGCCATGCACCGTCGAGATGAAAAAGGAAGTGCGGCAGAAGTTTCAGACGGAATGGTGGCCGGACCTTCAGGCGTTTGGCTACACAGCCGACGAACTGCACCGGGTTGATCGGTTCAAGCGAGAGAATCCCGAAATCAACATCGTCTCGCTGCTGGTGAAGCACGGGCTCCGCAAAGCCGACTGCCACGCCATCATCGAGCGGGCCGGGATCGAGTTGCCCGCGATGTACCGGCTGGGCTTCCAGAACGCCAATTGCATCGGCTGCGTGAAGGCGCAAAGCCCCGGCTATTGGGCATTGACCCGCCAGCACTTCCCCGAGGTATTCGATGCCCGCGCGAAACTGAGCCGCGAGATCGGCGCGCGTTTAGTTAAGGCCACGTCAGGCGAGCGGGAGCGGTTCTTTCTGGATGAACTGCCGACAGATACCCGCGCCCAGGACACAGGCCCGGCGGCTGAATGCTCGCTCCTCTGCCATGCCGCCGAGTCGATCATCACGGAGGCCGCATGACCGCCGCGCGCCCGCAATTCGACGTGGAGCTTCCCATCCCGCCGTCGCTCAATGGCGCATATGCGAACGTGGCGGGAGTGGGCCGCGTGAAGGTCTCGACCTACCGGAATTGGCAGGTCAACGCGGTCAAGTCGATCGTCGCGGCGGTCCCGGCACACAAGCGAGTGGGCGGCCCAATCAGCGTTTCGATCCTGTTGCCCGCCAAAATGCGCGGAGATTGTGACAACAGAATCAAGCCCGTCCTGGATGCACTCGTGAAAAGCGGGCGCGTGGACGACGACAGGAACGTGGTCAAGGTATCCGCCTCTAAAGAGTTGCAAGGCAAGGCGCTCGCTCTTGTGAGCGTGAGAGGTGTGGCTTGATGCGTGAGGAGCAAATAGGAGAGTGCAGGCTGATCTTGGGCGATTGCCTTGAAGTGTTGCCTACGCTCGGCAAGGTGGATGCCGTTGTCACGTCGCCGCCTTACAATCAAATGTCGTCTATTGGCGCCAAGCCTTCTGGCCTGTGGGGCGATTCATCGGGCGGCTTGGGGTTTGTTAATGCGTGGCTGGAATCTGGCTACGCAGACGACATGGACGAAGACGCATATCAAGCGTGGCAGAATGATTTATTCGCGCGCATTGGCGATGTCTGCAATCCCACAGCATCTCTGTTTTATAATCATCAGCTGCGTTGGCGCGACGGAGAATGCAGCCATCCAATCCAATGGTTTAGACCGTCCGGTTGGCGGCTTCGCTCTGAAATCATATGGGATAGATGCGGGGGGATGATGTTTAACGCGCGCATGTTTGTGCGCGTTGATGAGCGTATTCTTTGGTTCGCACGTTCCGACAATCACAAATGGAATCAAACGTCGGTCGGACTTGGGACTATTTGGAAAATCCCACGGGCGCAGAACAAAGAACACCCTGTGGCGTTTCCAACAGAACTGCCGTTTCGCTGCATTGAATCGGCGACCGATCCGGGCGATTTGGTTCTCGATCCATTTGCGGGCTCCGCATCGACTGGTGTGGCCGCGATAAATCTTGGTCGCAGATTCATCGGCATAGAACGCGAGCCAAAATACTTCGACATCGCCTGCCGCCGCATCGAGGAAGCCTACAAGCAGCCCCGCCTATTTGCAGAGCCTAAGCCTAAGCCGAAGCAGGAGGCGTTGCTGTAATGGCCGACTGGATGGCATTCAACGTCGCGGACTACGTGGCGAACACGCTGCATCTGACGACGCGCCAGCATGGCGGATATATCCTGCTGATTTGCGCCGCCTGGAACGGCAAGGGCTTCCTGCCGGGAACCGACGAGGGCTTGCGCGCCATAGCCAAGCTATCGCCTCGGGAGTGGAAGGACGATGGGCCTGCGCTCAAGGCGTTCCTGACGCGGCGTGGCGAGGCATGGGTGCATGAGCGTGTCGAGTTCGAGTGGAACGACGCGCAATCGCTGATTGCTGCCAAGAGCAAAGCCGGAAAGGAAGGCGCGCGAAAGCGCTGGCAAGGCAGAAGCAATGGCAAACCCATGGCAGTGCCATCCGATAGCCATAGGCAAACCGATGCACCATTACCTTTACCAAGACCTGTAACTACTACCCGTACTGTTGAAGCAGGGGCGGCGGCGGCTTTTGCGGCCTACCAGCAATCAGCGGAACAGCACGGATGGCCGAACCCGCAATTCATGAACAGCACGCGGCGCTACGCCATCGAGGAACGCTTGCGCGAGTGCGGCGGCCTTGAGGGCTGGAACGCCGCGCTTGAGGCCGCGTCCACCGCTGAATTTCTCAAGGGAACCGATGGCCGATGTCAGCGCTGGTTTGATCTGGACTGGCTGCTGAAACCCCAAAACTTCACCCGGCTCATGGAGGGCCGTTATGCCGAAAGACATCGCGACGACAAGCAACAGTCCGGCCTTGGCGCCGCACTTGCCGGACTGGCTTGACCGGCTGTGCGAGCAGCAACACCCGGACATCCCCTGGAAGCCACCGGCAAACCTGCCGCGTCCGGCTGACTTGCGCGCTGCCATCGCGGACATGGAGCGGCTGCTGAACGAGCGGGCGACACCGGCCTATGCGAAGCAGTGCATCGCGCAGTTGATGGTCGCTTTCGAGCCGAACACGAAACTCAGCGCCGACGAAACCCGCTTGCGCGCGATGGTGTGGCTGGAGGCGAACGGCGACCTCTGCGACGGGCTTTGGCGGGAGGCGACGCAGGAGTCGATCCGGTCGCTCAAGTGGATGCCAAAGCCGAGCGAGTTCCGCGATCTGGTTTACCCCCGGATCATGGCCGCCCGCCGCAGCATCGAGCGGCTGAAGGAAATGCTGCGGGCGCACGACCAGCCCGCCGCAGCGTTCAAGCCTGAGAGCGACGTGGAGCGCTGGCGAGGCAGCATCGAGCGCTGGCGCAAGTTTGGCGACACGGCCATGGGCCGCGACCTCAAGGGCCAAGCCATCCGTGCCGAGCGGAATCTTGCCGAGGTTGAAAACCGCGCGCCCGCTGATTGGGCCGCCGAACCCAAGACGCAAGCGGAGGCAGCATGAGTAGCAAGTTTGCGCATTTGGAAGCTATGGACCCTCAGCAATTCAAAGCCATGGTTCTGCGCTGCATCTATGCCTTTGATCGAGAACCAATGGACAAGACGCGGCCTTTTGGAATGGCTGCTGCCGCGCTGTTTATCTGTAACGGGGCAGCGGAATCAAACGCGGCGACTTTCCGCGCCACGCTTGAAGGCTGCACGGCTGGCAGCAAGGACAATGGCGATTGGCGGATCACCTGCAAGCGAGTGAGGGAGGCAGCATGAGCGAGCATGAGAAGCCAAAACTGTTTTACGTTTCCGATTACGCGCTTGGGCTTGTCCACGGCCTGTTGATGAGCGCCGGAGAACTGGCGGCAATTCGCCGTCTGCTGCGTTCGCCATATCGCATCACCTATCGCGGCATCGCGCTTCAAATGATTTTGGAGGCAGCATGACCAAGCAGACACACCGCCAGCGCAAGGCCCTACGATCAACGAAAAAGGGGGATAGCTCGCTCCGGCGTAAGACGCCTCCGCACCCATCTCCGGCTGCATTGAGGCCGTCGCCTCTTGACGTGAGGCCGCACGCCCTCGCCAAAGCCATTGACGGATTGACCCGCTCGTTTACGTGGTCGGAAAGCCCCGAAGGCCATGACTATTGGGCGAAAATCTGTGACCGCCTTGCGCAACTCATCGACCCAAAGGCGACATCATGGGTTGACGTGAAGCTCTGTGATTATCTTGAGCGGATAGACCCTCCGACGAACGAGATGGGTGCGGAGCGAGCGCATGCGAGCGAGCCAGTCCAATCCCCCGCCCAGCAAATAGCCTCCCAACTAAATTCAGAGAACCTGAAGCCCCGACCCGAGCCAGATCCCTCCATCCTGGGCCGCATCTTCGCATGGCCGCGCAAGCTGCTGGGGCGGTGAATGAACGGCAAGGAATGGACCCCCGAGCATACGGCCACGCTTGAGCTACTGAACCGCATCGGCTGTGACGACGCCTTGATCGCCGCGCAGACCGGCCACTGCCGCGATACCGTCCGCAGGCATCGCACCGCCTTGGGCCTGCCCACCTGCTACGGCTTCCGCATTGGCGATTGGCGAGAGGTCGCAAATTCCTTCTTGCAAAGCAAAGTCGCAACTCCTTAGACGGGATAGCCGATAGCTCTCTGTGCGAGAGGTCGGCTTTGCTTTTCGGCGCAATCGGTTAGGGGCTCTAGTGGCGGCCCCGAAAAACCCCAAGAATCGTTGGAGCGAAAAGGCGTGGAGAGACGCCATTCGCGTCGCCGTCATGCGCGCCCACGAAGACCCCAAGAAGGGCAAGAAGCTCGCCGCATTGGCTGATGCGCTCGTTAACGCGGGCCTTGAGGGCGACGTATCCGCGCTGAGAGAGATTGGCGATCGGCTTGACGGCAAGGTGCCACAGGGCATCACAGGCGGCGACGGCGGCCCCGTTGCAATGGCGTTCCAATGGCTGACGCCCAGCGCATAACCATTCCATACGCGCCCCGCCGCGCCTTCCTGCCCTACCACGAGAGCAGCAAGCGGTGGCGTGTCCTGGTGGCCCACCGCCGCGCCGGGAAGACCGTGGCGACGGTCAATCAACTGATCCGGTCGGCGCTGACCTGCGACAAGCCAAACCCGCGCTGCGCCTACGTGGCCCCGCTATTCCGTCAGGCCAAGGACGTGGCTTGGACCTACCTCAAGGAGTTCACCAGCGTCATCCCCGGAGCGGAAGCCAATGAGACCGAGTTGCGGGTGGACCTGCCCAATGGAGGCAGAGTCCGGCTCTACGGCGCAGATAATCCCGATGGAATGCGCGGCATTTATCTTGATGACTGCGTACTTGACGAGTTCGCAGATATGCGACCGCGCGTTCTGCCAGAGATTATTCGCCCGGCGCTGTCAGATCGCAGGGGCTCGCTCACCATCATCGGCACGCCCCGAGGCCACAACGACTTCTTCCACGCCTATCAAGCCGCGCTGAACGATAACGACTGGTACTCGGTGATGCTGAAGGCATCAGAGACCGGCCTTGTTGCGCCCGAGGAATTGGATGCAGCGCGGAAGATGATGACGCCCGAGCAGTACGAGCAGGAGTTTGAATGCTCGTTCGAGGCGGCAATTCTGGGCGCCTATTGGGGCCGGGAAATGGCCGAGGCCGAGCGGGAAGGGCGCATCTGCGACGTGCCTGTAGACCCGGATTTGCCCGTCTATACGGCTTGGGACTTGGGCGTGAAGGACACCACGGCGATTTGGTTTTTTCAGGTGCTGGCCGGTGGCCTGAACGTGGTGGACTTTTACGAAGCCTCTGGCGTCGGTGCGGCGCACTACGTCGAAGTGCTTAACCAGCGCGCGGCGGACGGCGGCTACAAGCTGGGGCCGTGCCTTGTGCCCCATGACGCCAAGGTCACTGAGTGGGGCACAGGCCGAACCCGCATCGAGACGGTGACGCGGCTGGGCCTGAAGCCCGAGCTTGTGCCGGATCACGCCATCATCGACGGCATTCAGGCGGCCCGCCTCACGATCCCAGTTTCCCGCTTTGACCGTACCAAGTGCGCTGTCGGCATCGAGGGCCTGAAGCAGTACCGCGCCGAATACGACGAGGAGCGCAAGGTCTTCAAGCCCAAGCCTCTGCACGATTGGGCGAGCAACCCTGCCGATGCGTGGCGGTATCTGGCGATCGGCTGGCGCGCCCTGCGTGCCCCGGCGCCCGAGCCCAAGCGCCTTGTTGACGCCTACGTGGCGCAGCCGGACGGCTCGATCAAATCACACCTCACCTTCAGGCAGATGGTGGAGCAGCAGAAGCGCCGGAGGCTTGAAAGAGAATGAGCACCACCGAAACCCTCACGGCGCAGGAACAGTCCGGCACGGTCGAAACCAAGGCCGACTACGAGCGCACGCCCGGCGAGTTCACGAAGCACTGGCTCAAGGCCATCGAGCTTGCGGGCGAGGAGGAGAAGGACTGGCGCGCGAACGCCGAGGAGACGCTGAAGCGCTACACGTCAAGCAAGGCCAAGTCGTTCAACGTCCTGTACGCGAACACGCAGACCACGGTGCCCGCGCTCTACAACAGCGAGCCCGCGCCGGACATCCGCCGCCGCTTTGGAGACGATGACGAGCAGGGCCAAGCGCTTGCCGAGATCATCGAGCGGGCGATCACCATCCAGGCCGAGCTATACGACTTCAACTCGGTGATGAAGGCGGCAGTGAAGGACCGCCAGCTTCCGGGTCGTGGCGTGTCCCGCGCCCGCGTAATGCAGGGGCCGAACGGGTCGAAGTGGATTCAGTGGGAGCCGGTCGCCTATGACGACTTCCGCCACGGGCCTGCAAAGACGTGGGACGATGTGCCGTGGTGCGCCTACCGCCACAAGTTCAAGCGGGACGAACTGGTCGATCTGGCGGGCGATGCCATCGGCAAGGCGGTCCCGCTCGATGTGGCCGTGGGCGAGACACCCAAGAAGGACATCAACGACCTGCCCGATATGTTCAAGCGGGCGATTGTCTGGGAAGTGTGGGACCGCGAGGCCCGCAAGGTCTACTTCTTCGCGGAGAGCTATAGCGACGGCCCGCTGAAGGTCTACGACGACCCGTACCGGCTGCGGAAGTTCTGGCCGAGCCCCAAGCCGCTGTACCAGATCGACCGCACGGAAAGCCTCACGCCCGTCTGCGAGTTTATGATCTGGAAGCCGCTTGCGGACGAGGTAGACGACCTCACCAAGCGCATCGCGGGCATCGTGAAGGTGATGAAGCTGCGTGGCCTGTACGCCGGGCAGTTTGAAAACCTGATGACCAAGCTGAAGGATCTGGACGACGGCGAACTAGCCGCCGCCGACGATTCGGCCCGCGCCATGCAGGAAGGCGGCATCGACAAGGCCATATGGCTGTGGCCGGTCGATATGGCGATCAAGGTCGTGCAAGGGCTGTACGAGGCCCGCGAGCAGGCGAAAAACCACCTGTACGAACTGACCGGCGTGGCCGACATCCTGCGAGGGCAGACTAACCCGAGCGAAACCTTGGGTGCCCAGCAGATCAAGGCGCAGTGGGGCAGCCTGCGGCTCCAGGAAGCGCAGGCGGACGTTCAGCGGTACGCCCGCGACTGCTACCGCATCATGGCGGACCTGTTGGGCCTGTTGGCTCCCGAGGAACTGTCGGCCATGACCGGCGTTCAGATGGGGCCGCAGATCGCTCAGTTGATGCAAATGGACTTGCAACGCGAGTTCGTCATCGAGATCGAAACCGACTCGACCATCAAGGCGGACCTGTCACGGGCGCAGCAGAACATCGCGGGCTTCGTGCAGGGCTTTGGCGCGTTCATCCAGTCGGTCGGCCCGGCGGTGCAGGCGGGGATGATGCCGCCGGAAATCGCCGTGAAGTTGCTCACCGCCTTTGCGCGGAGCTTCAAGCTGGGCCGCGAGGCCGAGTCGGCACTGGATCAGTGGGAGAAGTACCTCGCCCAGAAGGCCCAGCAGCCGCCGCAGCCGGACCCCTCGCAACAGGTCGAGCAGGTCAAGGCGCAAGCCGAAATCGGCAAGGCGCAAGCCGCCATCCAGCAGACGCAGATGGAAGGCCAGATTGCCCAGCAAGAGCATCAACAGAACATGCAGGCCACCGCACAGAAGGGGCAGTTGATGGTGCTGAAGCACAACCTCGACCTTCAGGGCTTGCAGGCGAAGGTCGCGGCGCAGGCGATGCAGCCGCCAGGAGTGCCGCAGTGAGCGCCTGCGCCATCGCTGTGCTGCTTTTGGGGGCCATCCTCTATGTGGCCGTGGCGGCGACGATCCTGATTGTTAGCAACCGCGAGACCAAGCGCGCCATTCGCGAAATGGAGGAGCGTCTGAGCCGCCCCAATCCCCTCGACGGTGCGCGCATATGGGGTGGGTCGTGAGAGCGCGCTACGTCTTCCGCGACGGCCAATTCATCGAGCGCAAGACCGGCGAGCCCCTGTCCGCGCCCGAGCGCATCGCCTCGCCCATGCTGATGGCGGACGTTCACTACAAGTCCCCGCTGAGTGGCAAGGAAGTCACAAGCCGCAGCCAGCGCCGCGAGGAAATGAAAATTCACGGCGTTCGCGAGGTCGATCCGTCCGAGCGCCGGGTGTTTGCTTACCGTTCGAAGAAATGGGCCGAACGGATGCGCCGGGATCACGACCCGAACGCGGGCAAGCCCGAAATCCCGCAGGACGCGCCGTTCAAGCGGCTGTCCCGAGACGAACTGCCGACATCAATTGCTAAAACCATCTCACGGTGAAGAGGGCATGACCGTCAAGAAAACTCGCGGCTGGTCGCTCCCGGATAAGATGGCGCACTACGCGGACAAGTCGGGCGGCGACACTGCCTGTTGGCTGTGGAAGGGCGCGAAAAGCGCGGCTGGATATGGGCGCTTGCTTGTGAACGGAAAGGCGCGAATCGCAAGCCGCGTATCGTGGGAGTTGGAGTGCGGCCCAATCCCGAAGGGCATGGAGGTCTGCCACCGCTGCGATACGCCCGCATGCGTGAACCCGGCGCATCTATTCCTCGCAACTCACGCTGAGAATATGGCGGACATGGGCCGCAAGGGCCGCTCGTCATTCCAGAACGGCACGCTTGTCAGACGTGGGCAGTCTTGGATTCGCCCAAGCGCGTCTTGCCTAACCCTCTAACCGGATGTATGGTATGACCGACGAAATTCAGGCTGGCACGGTTTCCGAGGCCCCGATCACGACAGGCGCAGATAGCGCGCCGGTTGAGAAGCCAAAGGAGACCTTCGACCAGACGCTAGAACGGGTCGCGCAAGAGGCCATCCACGGCAAGCGCGGACCGGACGGAAAGTATCAGTCTCGCGTTGTAGCGCCCGGCGCTCCCGAGACACCGGAATTGCCCGGCAAGTCCGAGGCTGCTGCTCCCGAACTGGCACCGCCAGCCATCGAGATGCCGCCGTCTCTGCCGGACGATGTGAAGAAGCTGTGGCCTACGCTTCCACCCGCACACCAGCAATGGCTGGCCAAGCGGGAAAGCGAGGTGCATGAGAAGATCACGTCGGATGGACAGCGGCTGAAGACCCTCGCTGCGTTCGAGGAAGTTCTTAAGCCGTTGGATGCGAGGTTGAAGCAGGTCAACGCGCCGCCGCACGAGTATGTGCGCCGTCTCGCTGCCGCCGATCAGCTTCTCGCGACCAATGGCGTCGAGGGCCTCCGTGCGATCGCGCAGATGTACGGGATCGACGTTCGGTCGCTTTTGCAGCAACCCACCGCGCAACCCAATCCCCAATTCGACATCGATTCCAAGGTTAACGAAGGCGTCCAGAAAGCCCTTCAAGAGCTTCGCGTGACGGAGAAGGCCAAGGAGATCGACACGTTCCGTACCTCGCTTCCCGAGGCAGAACGGGCCGACTTCGACAAGCTGGAAGCCGCCATGACGGGGCTCGCCATTGGCAACCCCAAGCAGGCCATTGCCGACCTTTACAAGGCGGCGCGTCGTGCAGACCCCGAGCTTTACGCCGCAGATCAGGCGAAGGCGAAAGAGGAAGCCGACAAGAAGGCAGCCGAGGAAGCCAAGAAGCGGCAGGACGCAGACGCCAGGGTCGCACCCTTTGCCAGAAAGCCGGGCGCAGCGCCCGTCACATCGGCCAAGAAGGGCGACATCTGGGGCACCATGGACCGAGTTGCAGCGGAGATCAGGGCACGCGGCTAGAGACAAGGAACCTAGCCAATGGCTTCTCCCAACAGCACTTTCACGGAAATCGTCACCACGACGCTCCGTGAGCATCCCTCGGAGATCGCTGACAACGTCAGCAATCACAACGCGCTCTACTCTCGCCTCAAGAAGAAGGGGCAGATCAAGAAGATCGACGGCGGCTATGAGATCGTCCGCCCGCTCGATTACGCCGAGAACTCGACGTTCCAGCGTTACAGCGGCTTCGACGCCCTGAACATCAGCCAGTCTGACGTTCTGAGCGCCGCGAAGTACGACTGGATGCAGGCGGCGGTTCACGTCGTGGCCTCCGGTCGCGAGCTTCGCATGAACTCGGGCAGCAACCAGATCGTCGATCTGGCGAAGGCTCGGCTCAAGAACGCGATCCGCACGGCCAGCAACAACATGTCGGTCGATCTGTACTCGGACGGCGCGCTGACCAACCAGATGGGCGGCCTCGCGGCCATCATCACGTCGGACGGCACCGGCACCGTGGGCGGCATCAACTCCAGCACCTATAGCTGGTGGGCCAACCAGTACCGCGAACTGTCGGGCACCAACGCCTGGAGCAAGTCCACGATCAAGGGCGATATGAATGCCCTGTGGCTGTCCTGCGTTCGCGGCACCGACAAGCCGGACCTGATCGTTTCGACCAACGACTTCTACGCCGCGTATTGGGAGTCCCTTCAGGACCTCCAGCGCTTCACGTCGGAGAGCAAGTCGGATGCGGGCTACGGCTTCGACTCGCTGAAGTACATGACGGCCGATGTGGTCCATGACCTCAATACCAACTTCACGTCTACCGGCGAGAAGATGTACTTCCTCAACACCGACTACCTCGAAATGGTGACGCATTCCGACGCCAACTGGAACCAGTTGGACGACAAGATGAGCGTCAACCAGGACGCGGTGGTCATCCCGCTCCTGTGGATGGGCAACGTCGTGTGCAGCAATCGCGCACGTCAGGGCCGTCTGCTGGACGCCGCGTAACCCGGTCAGAAAGGAGAAAAACCCATGACCACTTACATCGGCTTCAGCGCCTCCCAGGTCGATACGGCCTTCACCAACGGCAAGACCTTCGCTCCGGGAAACCGGGTGCAGGACTACAACGGCAAGCAGTACGTTTACGTCAAGGCTTCGTCTGCCATCGCGCAGTACGATGTCTGCACGATCGACCCGGCCACCTACACCACGACCGTCGCACCGCTTGGCACCGCCAACGATGCGCGCGGCAACCTGGTGGGCGTGGCTCCGGTCGCCATCGCGTCCGGCTCCTACGGATGGTTGCAGATTTACGGCGCCTGCACGATGAACGTGCTGGCTTCGTGCGCTGCGAACGTCCGCCTCAACACGACCGGCACCGCAGGCTCGCCTGACGATGACGGCACGGCCTCCTCGATGGTGATCGACGGCGCTTACCTGACCACGGCTCGCGGTAGCACCGCTGGCTCGGCTCCGGGCGTCCTCAATTACCCCGCCGTGGGCGCCACTCTCTAAGCGTTTGCGTAACCGGGAGGGGCTTTCGGGCCTCTCCCGGCCTTTTCTTCAAGCAAGGCAGACGATGCGAATTTCCGTTCTCATGCCAAGCCGCAACCGCCCGCAGATGATGCAGGAGGCGATCTGCTCGCTGCATGAGAAGGCGTCCGGCGAGAACGAGATCACCTACATGGTCGGCTGCGATGCCGATGATCTGGATACGGCAGGGGCCGCTTTTGTGCTGAAGGCAAATGGCCTGCCGGTACGGTGGCGCGTTGCCCCTCGCGGGCCGTCGCTGGGCGACCTTGTGAACCGCCTGAGTGAGATGGCTCCCGCTGATGTCTACTGCTCCCTGTGCGACGACGTGATCTGCCAGACCCAAGGCTGGGACGAGCGTATTGCCGAGGCGTGGCGGGACAATCCTGCCGGCGTCTGGTGGTGGGTGACGCAGAATGACGCCACGTTCGCCATCGTCTCCGAGAAGTGGCGCGCCGCCGCTGGCCGCATCTTCACCGATTACTTCCCGTTCTGGTTTGACGACGGCTGGCTGCTTCAATTGTGGCTCTACGCCTCGGGCGTGCCCGGAGACATGCTGAATATCAAGCTACACGACCGCGCCCCGCCGACGCACCGCATGCGCGATGCCCTGGAATGGGTGGATTTCTACTGGTCGCCCGCGATGCAGGCCGAACGCATGGCCGAGGCGCTGCGTATCCGCAAGGGGCTGGGATGGCCGGACGTACAGCACGACCCATCCCTTGACATGAAGCTGCGCGACGACGCCGCCGAATGGATGACCAAGGTTCAAGAGGCGCGCGGCGACAAGAGCCCGCCGACGCCTGAGTATCTGGCCGCACTGGAGCGCATGCGCGCGATCCGGGCGGCGCAACATAAGGAAGCCGCATAAATGTTCGACGCCCGCCCTGAAGACCGTGAGCAGATCGCGCTGTGGATCAAGAATATCGAGATCGACCATCGCCCCGGCCCGGACGGGAACATGATGGAGGATATCCGCGTCACCTTCGGCAAGAAGGGCACGACCAACTACGAGCTGCACTACTGGAAATCGCGGCTCGCCAAGGAAAACCCGATGCTGGCCGACAAGTTCGGCCCGGCCATCGAGAAATGGGAGAAGGACCAGAAGATCCCGACCGATGGCCTGCCGCTTGAGGCGTGGCCCGCGATCACCAAGGGGCAGATCAAGGTCTGCCGTGACTTGGGCCTGCGGAGCGTCGAAGACCTCGTGACGGCAACCTCGTCCATCCGCGAAAAGATCGGCATGGGCGCGAATGACCTGATCGGCAAGGCGAAGGCGTTCCTCGACAACCGCAAGGATAGCGCCACCGCGAACAAGGTTGCCGAGCAGGAAAAGCAGCTTGAGCAGATGACCAAGGATCTCAAGGAAGCGCGCGAGTTGATCGACGCGCTGATGGCGAAGCAGGGCAAGGCCCCGAAGAAGCCCAGACTACAGGAGGCGGCATGAGCGACTATTTCAGGCGGCTTGCCGAGACCCTCGCGGGTGTAGGCGGCAAGACATTCGGGGGGCAGACCTTCGGCGGTAACACGTTTGGCGGCAATACCTTCGGAGGGAACACTTTCGGCGGCAATCAATTCGGTGCGAGCGCGCCGCCCGTACAAGGCCCCGTGACGGTGCAAGCCAAGCCGCCGCCGATTCCCGCTTTTGAAATGCCGGGCGCGATGGCGGACAAGTACATGCCGATTG
>Ga0255752_10004396_pt1 | contig 14170 bp, 11 predicted proteins | sample 011ome_25_FD_179952 | JGI IMG/M metagenome (GOLD analysis project Ga0255752, IMG submission 179952) | Coastal salt marsh microbial communities from the Groves Creek Marsh, Skidaway Island, Georgia - 011512CT metaG (version 2) | ecosystem: Environmental > Aquatic > Marine > Intertidal zone >...
GCGGCGATCTGTTTGTTCTGATCTGTCATCTATTTATGCCTTTACCTAAAGGGCCGTTTTCTGGCATCAGATGCCGGTTTTGCCGAGGCCTCACCATCTTTCATTCAGAGTTTTGATGCAACCCCGTTTTGGGCAAAATCATCATCCTTGCCAAAACCGGCCTTGGCAATCAGCGGCTAATTAACTGGCCAGCAATAGAGCCATGCCCAAAATGATACTGATCAGGCGATGCAGTGATTTGCCAGCGCTAATCACTGCATAGGATATTAAGCCAAGCGCAAACGCAATCTTGCAAAAGGCCAATAACGACAAAAGTGGCGTCACACCAATCGTCAACAGCTCGGGATGAACCACCATCCCGAGGGGGATCAAATAAAGCCCGATACCAAGTGACATTGAGGTCAACGCAACCCTTAACCAATTTTCGCCAACCATGCCGGCCGCAATAAATACCCCGCCGCAAACAGGCGGTGTGATTGTCGATAAAAGCGCATACCAAAAAACAAACAGATGAACCGTCAGCGGTGCCATACCAAGATCAATCAATGCTGGCCCGGCAACTGAAACGCAAATCACATAGGCCGCTGTTGTCGGCACCTCCATGCCAAGGAACAAACAGGCAAGCGCGGTCAACAGTAAGGCTGGCCAGATCATGCCACCCGAAAAAGACAAAATCAGCGAAGTCACCTTGATCCCAAGGCCGGTTATGCCAAGAACGCCAATGATGATTGAAGCGCATAGAATAATCGATGCGATCATAGCGATCTGGCCACCAGCCATAATCGCAGCATCGCAAATTCGTGTCATACCCGAACCAAGGCTAATGGCCATTGATCCGTTGATGAATAATAATAATGTTGCCGCCAAAATCGCCACTGCCGCCGCATATTGTGGCGTAAAGCCGATATACATAACAATCAGAAGAACGCTAAAAGGGATCAGGAAAAAACTGGCGGTGATCAGCACTGTCCGCACTGCAGGCCGCGCATCATTGTTCAGCGGGCGCAACCCAAAACGCAACGCATAGATATCGACCCCGATCCACACTGCAAAAAAATACAACAGTGCCGGTAAAGCGGCAGCGACAATAATATCTCCATAGGGGATACCGGTCAGCTCTACCATGACAAACGCACCTGCGCCCATCAATGGCGGCATGATCTGCCCACCTGATGACGCCACCGCCTCGACCGCCGCCGCAATGCGTTTTGGATATCCAAGTGACACCATTGTCGGCAAAGTCACGATTCCGGTAGAAGCCACATTGGCTGATGCCGAGCCTGAGATTGATCCGAATAGGGCCGATGATAAAACTGAAACCTTTGCCGCGCCGCCCCTCAATCGTCCCGCCGCTGATGCCGCCACGTTCATAAAACCGGCACCGGCCTCACCCGCATTCAGCATCGCGCCGAAAATCACGAAAATGGCAACAATCGAAACCGAAACGCCGGTCAAGGTTCCCCAAATACCGCCCTCAGCAATCGTCATTGTTCCAAGAAAGCTTGCCAATGGTGTTCCCGGATGCCCAAATTCGCCAGGAATATAGTTACCAAACAGCCCATAAAGCAATGCAGCAAAAGCCAGCAAGGGAAGCGGCCAGCCGATTGATCGGCGCGCCATTTCCAGAACCGTTACCAGCAAAATCACCGCAATCACCATCTGAAAATCATTGGCAAGATAGCCATATTGATCAAGCAACAGATTATGATTCGCAATGATCCAGAAACAGGCCGCGATTCCGGCAAGCGTAAAACCCCAATCAAAAATACGCCACAAACCAACCGATGGCTTAAACAGAAAAACCCACGGGATCACCAAAGCCATGTGAAGCGGGCGTGATACAAGATTAGGAACCAGCCCCGAAAAAATGAGCCATAGATGAAAGACAACCGATAAAGCGCCAAGCCCGATCCAGATAGATCTTGTTGATTTCAAAAATGGCGTCATTGAGGGAATTCCAGCTTAAGACCCGATAAAAAGGGCAACCGTTACGCGCAACGCTTGCCCTTATGATTACGTTTTTACCTGACCAAAATAATTAGTGATGCGACGCCAGCGTGGCACCAACCTCGTGGTAATATTTTGCTGCGCCTGGGTGAATTTCGGTCAGGATATTTTCAAGCATATCAAGCGAGACACCACCCCACCATTTTGCGGCGGCGCTCATTGATGACTTGCCTTCCCAAAAGGTTTTGGTCAGCGCATAGGCTGTTGCATCATCCATATCGGTTGTGGCAAAGGCCACAACAGGAAGTGACGTTGTGGTGATCGCCGATAATTGCCCAGCATAGGTACCAGCCGGAATTTCAAGCCGTGTCCGTTTTGACAATTTAATTTGCTCATCCGACAAGGACAGAACCTTTGCACCAGCCGATGCCGCCGCTTCGATAACATTTGGTGCCGGATAGGATCCAGCCGTCACAAACCCGTCAATCTGACCATTCTTTAGCGCTGGAACCGCATTCGACAATTCAACCTCGGCAAGCGTGACCTTTCCTTCAAGGCCAAATAGCTTGAGATATTTTTCTCCTTCGCGGGCGCCAAATGATCCCTTGCCAAGCAAGATGGTCTTGCCTTCCATGCCGCTAAAATCAGTCACACCTGACTTTTCGGACATGACAAAATGCATGGTCAAAGACGGAATGGGAAACAAGGCTCTGATTTCATCAAAACGCGGATTTGCCTTGTCCTTGAACATCGCTTTGCCGCCGCGTGCAAGCTTGATTAAAACAGGTGGCGTGGTGAACACATAATTGCCTTTGCGACCAATCACCTCCATCACATTTTGAACCGAACCTTGGCTCTCTTCAACGGTGACAGTGATATCACCATTTGACCCTGCCTTCATGCCTTCGGCAATCTGTACGGCCATCTGATAATAGGATGATGTCGATTTCGCTGATTTATAAGTAACACGCGTTTCGCTCATCGCCTGTGTCGCTGGCAAAACCGCCATCGCTGCCAGTAAAAGCTTTGCAATCAATTTGAATTTCATGATTTTTCTCCCAAAATATGCAAAATCCTAGCATATCAAGCTAATGGTTCAATCATGAATCAGTTTGTTTTGCTTGATTTTATCAAGCTATGATTTGGCCAAGTAAAATTGTCGGCAAGCGTCGCCAAATTTCTGAAAAAGCAAATTATTCAGACGATTTTCATCTCTTTCAGGATGAAATTCGGCGTGCCATTGGATGGCAATAGCAAAGGATTTGTGATCATTTATGCTGATCGCCTCGATAAGGCCATCGGGTGAAAAGGCTTCGGCGGATAGCCCCGCACCTAATTGATCAATGCCCTGCCCGTGAAGGCTGTTCACCCAAAAACTATCTTGCCCCAGAATTTCCTTGAAAAGACCATTTTCGGGGAACGTGATCAGATGCCTTGGCTTGAAGATTTCTTCTAATGACGCATCATCATTTTGTGGCATGCGATGATCTTGTTTATCGCTTTGATGATGCACCCGGTAAAAAATTGTGCCGCCATAGGCAACATTGATTTCTTGGATGCCACGACAAATGCCGAAAATCGGCATATGGCGTTGAACGCATTCAGGAATGATATCCAAGACAGTCTTGTCGCGATCAGGATCAATCACTTCATCATCGGGAAATGCCTCGCCGCCATAATGATGTGGCTCTATATTCGCCCTGCCACCGGTCAAAACAACACCATCCAGCCTATCAAGAAGGGTGCCAAGATCGCATTTTCTGATGCAGGCCGGAATCAGGATTGGCACAATATCGGCAAAATTCATCACCGCATCGACATAACGTTTTCCAGCCGAATGTGATTGCTGCCTGCCGTTAAAACCGACCGTTTCATTCGTGATGATGCCAACAATTGGTTTGGGTTCCATTGCCTTTTCCTCATGTATTTTCACTGATGCTTTTATGCTTGTCGATGCGATCTAAACACCCGACACGACTAATAGGTGAAACATTCATGTCAGTATGGAACATATCCAAGATCTAATCCATATCACAGACGGCAAAAGCCAATGTCAAACTATGAGCCGCCCAAAATAATCGGATTTTGTGTATCTTATGCTTGATCCACAATATCAAGCGGGGCGGTTGCGGTAGATCTGTGATATCAATTCGGCCTGTGCAAAACCCAATCATTGGAGATAAACATGCCTTTAAAGACCATCGCCATAGGACTGAATGTCCTGCTTTTGATTTTATGCCTTGGCTTCTTTATCGGGCATGGATTGCCAAAAAGCCTGATGCTGTGGAGCTCTGCCATACTCTGGTTTTTCGCGCCGATGGTGAATCTTCTCTATATCCGAAAAAATCCATAGACCGTTTTGACCAACATAGCCGTTAGTTTTGATCTTTGGCTGTGTCAAATTCTAGTCAAACTGACCCCCGTGATCAGGCAAGCATCTGAATATATTTTTTGAAAGATGGCGCGCTCGGGAAGAAGTTCGATGCCTACCCACAGCGCCAATCCGTGACTGAATCCAGCGATAACAATAGCTTAGCAGATCATCACAAATGGTCAACTATCAAAACCTTACCTGCAACCTTGCCTGAACCAAGATCCGTTGACCGGGGACCGCTGCTCTGAGGCAAACGTTAAAATCTATTATTTCTGGTTCACGAATTCTGCATTAACCCCCGGGGGGGGTGTAGCACCGAATCCGCCTTTTGCGACAACGGCCTCTATGCCGCCATTTGCGTTTACGATAGCCATCTGATCAGCCTTCGCCATGGCATCTACTGCTTCTGGGTCACAAATTGACCGAAGTTCGGTTTCCAATTGTCTGCGTATGCCCCTGTACTTTGGGTTGACGCCAAGATCACACAATTCTTCAGGGTCCTCAGCTAAATTGAATAACTGTGGCTGCATCGATACATAATAGATCAATTTCCACTGTCCTTTGCGGATCATAAAAGCACCAGTTGCTGATCCCACAGCATGATATTCAGAAAAAGCCAATCTCTCGAAATCATCTGCAGCGTTTGCCAAATCGACGAGCGATTTACCTGGCTTTGCCTTTGGTGTGATACCTGCGGTTTTTAGTATCGTTGGGTAGACATCAATCAAGGAAACAGGTGTTTTTGAGGTTTTACCCTTGGGAATTCCTGGGCCTTTTACAATGCAGGGTATACCTACTGACTCTTCATAAAAGTTCGATTTTCCCCATAAGTCCCGTTCACCAATGTTATCACCGTGATCGCTGAGGTAGAAAATCTGTGTATTGTCGCTAAGACCGTTGTGTTCAACCGCTCCTAAAATCTTGCCAATCAAATCATCAATGAAAGTGACAAGTCCGTAATAGGATGCCAGCGCAACCCTTGTTCGCTCTGAGGTAAAGTTATCCATGATTTGACAATTACGCATGGCGTGATGCCAAGGATGCTCTGGGGACTGCCGGGGTTTTGTAGGCATCAAACCAAGCTTGTCATAGAGATCGTAGAATTCTTGCGGTGCGATCAACGGAAAGTGCGGTGCTACCATGGATACAAACAGCACCCAAGGTTTCTTTTGTTTGCCATCCGTGGCTAACCACTCTATCGCTTCAGTTGCTACCTGACGGTCATAAATATTGTAGTCAGTCTCCCCTGGGCCAATCTTTTCAGCCATAGACAAAGACTTCCAGCGCTTTGGTAAAGGTTCCCTAACGCAGCCCAGCACATCACCAGTCCCGTTGACTACATGCATTGGTATTTTTTGAAAATCCAACCCCACGTCGTCATCTGAGTTACGGTAATGTAGTTTGCCGATTGACCCCACTGTGATACCGGCTTTTTGTAGCTCGTTGCCCCAAGAGTTTGGTATACCAAAATAGGGCGTGGCGTTATCCCAATGACGCGAACGGTGCGCATAATCTCCTGTTGCAAAGGAGGCTCTGGCGGGCACGCAAATAGGCACATTGGTGTATGCGTTTTCAAATAATGTCCCCTTAGCCGCAAGTTGATCGATATGGGGTGTTTTAACCATTTTATTGCCATAACAACCAAGAACCTTCCGCGTGTGCTCGTCAGTCATTAATATGAGCTGGTTAACGGGTCTGTCTTGCATTAGTGAGCGTCCTCTTGGGCAGTGAACTTTAGAAAGGGCAAGCAAAGCTTATCTGTAAGGAAATAAAATTAAAACCTTCTAAGTGAGGGCACCTATGTATTTTACGGGATATCACAGTTGCGCATTGCTTGGCGTACATTTCGTAAAAGCCTTCTGGAGATGTTGCTGAAACCCGATATAGACCCTCGCAGAGCTCATGCTTCTCCTATTCGGGCATTACAAACTTCATCAAAAAAATTCCAAAAGAGCTGGCCTTTACTTTTTAAGCGTATTGTCCAGCGCTGCGATCAACTTAGTCATGTCCGCGCTAGATGTATAATGGACAAATGATAGCCTTACTGCGCCTGCCTCCGAGTCAAGACCCATCTGATCAAACAATCTGGCGGCATAATAATGGCCTGCACCCGCCATGATGCCCTTGCTTGCCAATTTTTTGCCAATGTCAGCGGCTTTCATATGCGGGACCACGAAGCTTATTGTGGCCGCCCGCGCCTCAGGATCAGAAGGCCCAATCAAGTGCACATCATTTCGCGATTCAATATATTCAAGTAGCGTCCTGATATGAGGGGTTTCAGCACTTTTAAATAAGTCAGCTATTCGGCGCGGACGCTCGCTATCGTCTTGACCACCATGATGAGCGTCTACGGCATCAAAATAATCGATAACACCATTCGCAGCAGCCACCTGTGCATGGTCCGGCCCAGCCGGTACCATCCATTTCATTGGATTATCATGATTGAAAAAATGAGATTGCGGCGCAAACAATGTTCGTGCAGCATTTCGAATAACCATAACCCCTTGGTGAGGGCCATAGGTTTTATAAGTTGAAAACAGGTAAACATCTGCACCCAGCGCATCCACGTCAGGAAAGCCGTGCGGGCAATAGGATACCCCATCAACCAGTAAGAGCCCTCCTGCTTGATGTGTCGCGTCGGCAATTTGGCGCACCGGATTAATTTCACCAACAAGGTTGGAACAATGAGTGACGGCGACTAAGCGAACTTTATTGTCGAGCAAGTAAAGCAAGTCAGAAAGCCGCAGCCGCCCATCTGCAGGATCGACAGGCCATATACGAACATCAATGCCATAATCAGCAAGTTTGCGCCAAACTCCACTGTTAGCCTCATGCTCCTGTGCTGAAACAATGATAGCCTCACCCTCAGCAAGTCTTTCAAGGCACGCCCGTGCCAGCACATATGTGTTTTGTGAAGTTGAAGGACCAAAAAGGACCTCGTCGGCATCAACATTCAAATAACGAGCAAAACCTATCGGTGCCAGATCCATTTCTTCGCCAGCAATTTTTGAAGCGGCAAAAGCATAATAGGGCTGCACCTTGCGCTGCTCAAAATAGCGATTGAAACGATCGATCACTTGTTGACACATATAGGATCCACCAGCGTTCTCAAAGAATGATTGTCCGTTGAGTGACGGTGTTGCAAATGCGGGAAATTGGCGGCGAACAAAGTCAAGATCTATCATGTGAAATCCTCAGGAGTTTAGTTCGTTGGTTTGTAGCAGAAACGCTCGATACTAATAATTTGGCAGGATTAGCTCCGACAACAAGTGTAAACTGATAGGCACGGCGGATGACGTTTTAAACATAAATTCTTTTCCCTTCCCCGGTCCTAGGCCCGAGTTTCGCGTAGCTCGGCTGTTGGTACACGGTTCTTGGCTCTTAATCCGTGGACCATAGGACTTTTTTGGTTGAAACTTGGCCCTCGAACCACGGACCTTGGTTCAGGCAAGGTTGCAGGTAAGGTTTTGATAGTTGACCATATGTGATGGTCTGCTAAGCTATTGATATAGATAGATTAAGTCACGGATTGGCGCTTCGGATAGGCATCGAACTTCTTCCCGAGCGCGCCATTTCCCAAGTTCCAAGGTCCGTGGACCGCGATACAAGTGACTGTTTCCTTGGATCTAGGCTCTTGACGTTATTGTTAAAAACGTGCGTAGGCCGTTTTAAACTGAAATTTGGCGCTGTTTCAAGCCATTTAGATTAATTTCACGTTAAACTATGAAGTTGCGGTGTCGTTTATTAAAAGCGGTTTTGGCATTGATTTTCGGCGCCGTCATTTGTCTGGAGCAAGAATATCAATAAAGCTAATTTCGAAAATGAGTTAATGCTGACCGAAATTGCGATGCTTATTGCAACTTCAGAAAAGCAACAGCGATACGCCCCTAAATTAAAACAGAACCATTGGTTTGGTTCTTTTTTTTGCAGTGTTATTATTGCCCTTTTTTTTCTTGTGACGGTAACGCAACTCAACGCTGTTCCAGTTTTAACTCAAACATTTTTGAATGGTGGCTCAGCTGGTGTTGTTACTGGCAGTTTTGATGGCGGTGGCGGTGGGTTAGATGATTTATCAGACCTAGCTGACTCCTCTGCGGAGCCGAGAGAATATGTATCCCAATATTTTAAACCGGTGATCAGCGGGTCTTATGTTTTTGGCTTATCATCGAGTAACGAAGACACCGTGATGATCCTATATGATGGTGAATTTGATGCAAGACATCCGCAAAGTGGAGCGCTAACCCTTAATGATGACTCTGATGGAATAGGGGCAGGCGGAGTTGCCATGGCAACTTGCGGGGCAACTGCCCAATTATGTCCCAAAATTTTAGCAAACCTCACCGGAGGAAAAATTTACAGCATCGTCGTAACTTCATATTTGCCAGCTTCGACTGTATCAGATGGAGTAAATTTTTACATTTATGGTGAACCGGTCGTTGTTGGAACCGGAATGCAGGAAAAGGCGTCCGTTTATCTTGCCCAAATCATCCGGTCACAAGCGCAACAGATTTTAAACAATCTTCTCAATATTGAGGATGAATTTACCAATTCTGCAATCAGCAGGCATGTTTCAGCACAAACCAAGTCCGCGAAGGTTAGTGTGACGACCGAAAAAGAGGTTTCCGTAAACACGCCTCTTGAAAAAATCAGTCAAATTAATGCTTTTGCTTCTGATGATTTATTTCGTTCAAATATTGATTTGCAAAATATCTATGCACTGAATAATGATACCAAGCTTATTTTGCAAAGCAGTGGCAGCTACGCTAAAAATCGAAGAGGCATTGCATCAAAGCATGTAAATGTTCGTGCCGCGGTGGAGCATTTTGAACAAAGAACAGGCACACTTGGGGTTTCTATTGGAGCAAATTTTTCAAAGTCTAATCTTGTTTTGCCTAAACCCAGCAGTAGTCAAAATAAGCTACTTTTTACGTCACTTTATGGAATCAAAACGTTTAGGAAAGATTTTTTTGTTGAGAGTCATGCAACCATTGGTATGGGTAGTGGTGACTCAAGTTATATTGCAGGGCTTGAGCAATGGCGGAGCCATCATAAGAGCAGAGTTTTTTTAGCAGGCTTGACGACATCAGGCGTTATAAACGTCAAGCGCTATGCGGCAAATGGAGAGAGATATAATTTTGAAATCTGGCCCACTCTGTCGATACAATATGGATTTTTAAAAACAAAAGACATAAAAGCCAATTTCACCTATGGCAGCATTTTTGAAAACATTGCTGTTACTGGTGAGAGTGTGAAAATTACAAAAGCGACATTGGCGCCAAAATTTAAATTTAACCTATTAGCCTACAATCATTTTTTGGCTGCGGATCGTTTTACAATTGAACCAAGCTTGATTTGTACACGCGTAAAAGCACAGACTAACCAGAACGGCTGTGGTGTTGGTTTGGGGTTTGCACTAGAGCAGAAAAAGACCGGCCACCAAAATTTTCGCTTTCAATTACAAAATACAAATGATGAAAAAAACTGGTCTGCCTCAGCAATATTTAGTTTGCGGTTTTGAGAGTGAGTTGATGCTGTATCTAGGACTTGCACTATCTTCGTCCCTATTTACCTAATAGCGCTAATCGTAGTTTTGGGTGAGACGTTTTTGGTCCAAGCCATATTGCTGCAAAATTTTTGGCAAATTTTAGGTCTTGGAATGAAATGAATTCACGATTTTCTGACCAAAATTCGACATTCCCAGACTTTGAAAAGACTACAGAAGCCTTTTCTCCAGCGTGCATGTCGCTGATGCCTTTTTCTAAAATTTGTTTCCAAGCCTTTAATTCAACTGAACCAACATCCGGCACTTTGGAAAGCTCATCCATTGATGCGTCAACAATTGTCTTCTTTGACACCGATTTTTTGTAGTTAAATTCGAGTGCGAAGTGGTCACTAACGCTATAATCACGCTCTTTAGAATGTAGAGTGAGGCTGTAGATGTCCATAAAGAAGACTTTTAAGACACCAGTGCCAACCTCTTGAAGGTCAGGGTAGCGCATTCTCCAGTCTGCCTGAGCGCCAATTGGTGTGAAAAACAACAAACATAAGATAAGACACACAACTTTTTGCAAATTTTTTCTGATCATTTTTGAAGCTTGCTAATCAATCTTAGGACTGTTTCACATTGTATGTGCTTTCCTAGTATTCATTTAAGTATTATTCAATCGTATTTTTGCAGATAAGACTTATCCAGCGGTGTTTAACCCCTAAATCATAACCCGCACCATATTGGTGCCCAACACCCTCGGTCGTCCAACCACCGATAGCATCAATAATGTCAGCAGGACATTCGACAGCCCGGAGCCTGTCTCTTAGGCTATGTCGGAACGAATGCATGACGCACCCAATGGGAACACGTGGATTCAGCCATTTGTTCAATGCGGCACTAGCAAAGATAGCATTGCACTCGGACTCGTTACTGTATTTTGGAAAGGCAAATTGATAGCCTTGCTTTACCACTCGCTGTGCTGCCCAAAGCGAAGTGCCAACCAGTGGAATTTGCCTCGAGCTAGACCCTGTTTTCAAGCGTCGCCAAGGATGCACAACAAGTTTGATATGTGGTATCTCGCCATCCAAACAGATGTCCGATGTCAGCAACCCACAGGCTTCTGATAAGCGCATACCAGTATCACTAATAAGGGCAATCAACCATCTTGGTTCATCATCCACCTGCATACATTCATGCTGAATAGTGAGCAGCACTTCCGTTGGGATGGGTAAGCGTTGCGTCTTGGCTTCGTCGTCTGGAATAAATGTGCCGCTGAACACGTTATTGATGGATAGGCCCTGTTCTCGAATGGCAAGATTGATCACTGCTCGTACTGATGAGAACACCCGCTTTACTGATGATGAAGACATCCCCCGATCGAATAGATAATCCCTAAACCGACCAGCGTCTGAAATTTCAAGTGCCGCCAAATCTTCGTGACCAAGACAACCTGTCAGGTAGCGCATGCTTCGCTCTGAGTACTCGAAGAACAGCTTTGTCTTTCCACCACCCTTTAAACGATGATAGAGCGCCAGCGCTTCTGTTATAGAAAAGCTTTTGGCACTGGCAATAGTCTTAGCGTCTGGCGTCACCCTCAGACCAAGTTCCCGTGAATAGATCATCTCCATCCGCAAACTGTCCCAATAGCGTTCAAGCCTGTCGGACAATGCTGCAGCAGATTTGGCTGCTTTTGATTCTGATTTTGTTCGCAGGGATACTTCAATCTTTCGCTTTTTAAAGCGATGCTTAAGGTCAGATGGAATTGACCGCGAGAAGTAAAAAGTTTCGTTTCTTTTGTAAAAGTATACCGGCAACCTTACCCACACCATAGGACAACAAACTCCTGTTCTAGAACGTTAATCGTTTAGAAACAGTCACTTGTATCGCGGTCCACGGACCTTGGACCTTGGGAAATGGCGCGCTCGGGAAGAGAATTTGCCACCGCGTTGGCCTGAAACCTCAATGATTCTGCCACCTAAGATAGAGCGCGGCAAGTCGAATGTACGACCATTTGTACGACCGTAGCGCTTGATCCGCTGATACCCCCCATCGAAATAACGGGCGGGGGCGGTTTATACAATATGCACGTCTCTTTTTCCTCTTACCAACCGCTCATTTACCACCCTCAGGACATCCAAATAGCTGCCCTCAGCGCCAGTGACCACTTCTACCTTCGCCTTGCCCCAACCGCGGTCTAGGAGCGCCTGAGCCGCGGTTCCGCGCATGCGTTCGTCCTTGCCGTGCCTCATAAGGTCAACCAGCGTGTCTATAGCCTCAAGTGTGTAAGAGCGAGCTAACTCAGCGACACGGTGTTCGTCCTTCGGGCGGCCTCCGGGGTTGCCAGATTGACCGGGAGCGAATTGGCCTGACTTCAGCCTAGCGTTTTGGATGGTTTGCATGAGCGGATTATAGCATTGCTGGGTGGAACGAGTAAGGCCACCTAATGAGTCACCAAACACCCCATACAAGTCATAAACTCGTCACATCACACCTCTAGTTTTACGTCTGAACCTGACGTAGCTCCTCTCTAAACTCGGTCAGTCTTTGTGCCGGCCTTTTTTAAACTATTTTTTGTATGAAAACACTGCTAGCTTACACATCATTTTGATGCTTCGGTTCCTTATCAGTGGTTAGTTCAGAAGTTTTTTACACGCTTAGAAAAGTATTATCTCGCAACGGTTTTGTTAAGAAATTTACACTATGTTAAAAGAACATTTGAAACACATCCGCTGTCCAGCTTCTGGTGATCGACTAGCTTGTGATGCAACTATTCTTGAGGGCGATCATATCATAGAAGGTAGTTTAAAAACACAGTCAGGAAATGAATACCAAATTAAAAATGGAGTTCCCGATTTTAGATTTTCTGAAGCGAACAAAGATCAGAAAAGATCAGAGCTTTCTTTTGGAACTGAGTGGAAGTTATTCAATAGAGAAGGATGGGATGAGAGAGAAAAAAATGAGCGTAATCACTTCTTTAATTACACTAGATTAACACCCTCAATGTTAACAAACAAAATTGTTTTTGATGTGGGATGCGGTAACGGTAGATACATTAATATTGTTCAAAAACAGAACCCAAAATTGATTATTGGTTTAGATATTAGCGAAGCTAGTTATGTTGCGTTTGAAAATACAAAACACATGAAGAATGTACTTATTTTAAGAGGCAATCTAATGAAGCCTCCAGTAATAAAAAAATACTTTGATATTTTATATTCTATTGGAGTATTACATCATACACCGGCAGCAGAGGAGTCATTCAATGCTTTGGCCAAATTTTGTAAAATTAACGGTGTTTTTTCTGCGTATCTCTACGGTAGAGGCAATCCTTTACTGTATACGGTAAACAATATTTTAAGAAACCGAGTGTTTTCAAAGCTACCATTAATTTTTACTAAAATTTTTTCTATGGCACTCTCGACTTTAATGTTTTTTATTTTACGAATACCATATCTAGGATCGTGCATAAGCTCTCTTCTAAACAAGTTTATTTATCTTGGCGGGTACCATAATATGTTCGACGCTTATAGTGCCGGATATACATCATTTCATTCTCCTGAAGAAGTTGAAAGTTGGTACCATAAAAACGGTTTCTCATGTCACATTGACGTGAGACAAAACAGAACTGCTCTTTATTGTTCTGGAACAAAAGTATCCGAAAAACCAGGAAATGAAACTAAAAGATATAAGGTTACTCCATTTAAAGAATTCCTTTACTCAGTTTTTCTTAATAACTAAAAATTGATTATTATGGGCAAGTGGATGCGGCAAACAAATAATCGTCTCAGCACATGTGGGGTTGGTGGGTACCCTATAGGGGGTACCCCACCCCACCCACATTTTGTGCCGGAATTTAGTCTTCTGCGCCCAAATAAGGCTCCATATTCGCCTCTACCTCTCGGTTTATCCAGACCATACTGCCATCAATCACAACCAAGCCTTTATCTTGGAGCTGCAGGCAGGCATCATGACAACCATACAGAGGGTAAAAATTGGTGGTCAAAGGGGCCAACGGTCAACCAACAACTCGCCCTTGAGGCGCTCAGAAATGTCGTAATCGACAGCGGAAATAAGGTCGTTTCAGCGTCACTTTGGCACGAGGAACATAGGCAAAAATGCCCCGATTTGGCGCGGCAAAGGGCTGGTGAGGCGCGTCACGCACTAATTGAGGCTCGAATTGTGGGTTCGGACAAACATACGGCTTGGGTAATTAATGAAAACAAATAGTTATCAAGAAATGTCCGGTGTCCGCCGGACGTGTCCGGTGTTTTGCGGACGTGTCCGTCCTGTCCGGTTTCCCTTAGGGAACCGGACGGACACTATCCGGACGGACGGACAGACAGGAAAAGGGGTAAGATAAT
>Ga0255752_10004405_pt1 | contig 14144 bp, 6 predicted proteins | sample 011ome_25_FD_179952 | JGI IMG/M metagenome (GOLD analysis project Ga0255752, IMG submission 179952) | Coastal salt marsh microbial communities from the Groves Creek Marsh, Skidaway Island, Georgia - 011512CT metaG (version 2) | ecosystem: Environmental > Aquatic > Marine > Intertidal zone > Salt...
TGGCTGAATCTAGTTCAGAGCTGGATGAGGTCGTAGTAATTGGTTATGGAACTGTTAGAAAAAAAGATTTAACAGGAACTGTAGATTTAGTTACTGAAAAGGACTTTGCAAAGGGTTCTGTTGTTTCTCCTCAACAATTAATTCGAGGAAAGGTTGCAGGTGTTTCTATTGTTTCCAATAGTGGTGCCCCTGGAGACGATTCAAATGTTCTTATTAGAGGAATCGGATCATTGAATTTAAATTCAAATCCGTTGTACGTGGTGGATGGTGTTCCATTGGATTCTGGTGGTGTAGGTGGATCAAGAAACGGTTTAAATGTTATTAACCCTAACGACATTGAGGCAATTAGTATTTTAAAAGATGCTTCTGCTACAGCTATTTATGGATCAAGAGCAGCTAACGGAGTTGTCTTAATTACAACTAAAAAAGGTAAAACAGGAGAACTTCAATATAACTTCAGTTCAAGATCATCCTCATTTACTCCAATAGATTTTGTAGATGTATTAAATGCAAAACAATTCAAGTATGCAGTTCAAGCTACAGGAGTTTCTGATTATATTTCTAGACTTGGTACATACGACACTGATTGGCAAAGAGAAATTTATGAAACTGCATTAGCTCAAAACAATAGTTTTTCTGTTTCAGGAGGTATTGCCAATATGCCATTTAGAGCTTCATTAGGATATACTGATCAAAATGGAATCTTAATGGGTGATAATTTTAATAGATTGACTGGATCATTAAATATTTCTCCATCTTTTTTAGATGGTGAATTAAGAGTTAATCTTAATGCAAGATATGTGAAAACTGAAAATGATTTTGCTAATAGAGGAGCTATTGGATCTGCAGTATTTTTTGATCCAACAAAGCCTGTTTATGGATCGTCAGGATCTTTTGGTGGATATTATACTTGGACAGATTCAACCGGAAAAAAACTTGCTTTGTCTCCTACTAATCCTTTAGCACTTTTAAATTTAAGCGACGACGAATCCACAGTCGACAGAATAATAAGTAATATTAAACTTGATTATGATCTTCCTTTAAATGGTTTAATCGCTACTGTAAATGCTGGTTATGATCAATCAAAAGGAGAAGGATTTAGTTCTCAAGATAAAACTATGCCAACTGACTCAGCTGGGTTTAACGGAAGTATGAACACGTATTCAAACGAAACGACTAACTTATTATTTGATGCTTATTTGAATTATTCAACTGCTTTTTCTAATTCTAATCTTTCTGTAACTGCTGGTCATTCTTATCAGAGTTTTGAATACGATAACTCAAGTACGGCTTCTATTGAATATTTGAATCCAGATGGTTCAGTTAATACAGGCTCTTCAACTAAAAATAACTTTATTGACACTTCAAAAAATGTGTTATTGTCTTATTTTGGTCGTTTAAATTACTCCATTGACGATAAATACTTTCTTACTGCAACATTAAGAGCAGATGCTTCATCAAAATTACCTTCCTCAGACAGATGGGGTCAGTTCTTTTCTGCGGCATTAGCTTATAACTTTTATGAAAATGGAGGTGATAAATTTAAGCTAAGAGTTGGATTTGGTGAAGTTGGAAATGTGAATGGGCTTGGAGATTATAACTTTTTAACTAGATACGTCAGTAGTGACACACAATCTAAGTATGGGTTTGGTAATTCTTTTTACTCTACGTACAGACCTGCACCTATTAACAAGGATTTAAGATGGGAAGTAGGTCAAACTACTAATTTTGGAATTGATTTTACATTTTCTGACTTAAAGTTAGATGGTTCACTTAATTTATATTTAAAGAAAACAAACGATTTAATTGCTACTGCTGTAATTGATCCATTTACCAATTTCGGTACTACTATTGATGCTAATATTGGTGATATGGAAAATAAAGGAGTTGAACTTCAATTAAATTCAACTTTGTATGAATCAGATGATTTGAAGTTTGATTTAAGTTACAATGTATCAATAAACAATAATAAAATCACTAGATTGGAGAACGAACAAAATGTAGGAGGCATTGGTTTTGGAGCCTTTTTACAAAGGCATGAAACTGGAAAAGCTCCATACAGTTATTATGTGTACAAGCAAATTTATGATCATAAAGGGAGACCAATCGAGGGAGCATTTGCTGATTTAAATGGTGACGGTAGAATAAATAATGATGATAGGTACTTTTATAAAGATCCATATGCGGATGTTTTGATGGGGTTAAATGCGTCAATCACATACAAAAATTTTGATTTCAGTATGGCATCTAGAGCTAGCATAGGAAACTACAGTTCTAATAGAATGATGGCAGCTTCAGTTGAAAATCAAATATGGAATTTAGGACGACTAAGCAACGTACATAGTTCGTATTTAGAAACAGGTTTCTTGTATTTTTCTGATAAAAATGGTGTTAGTGATCACTATATTCAAAATGCCTCTTTCTTTAAGTTGGATAACGTAACATTAGGTTGGACTGTAGATAATGTTATTGATAATAATCCGATGAGATTATACATTAGTGCGGATAATTTATTAACCATTACTGAATACGATGGAATAGATCCCGAAATAACAGGAGGATTAGATAGTAATTTTTATCCAAGATCTAGAGCTTTCGCACTAGGACTTGACATTAATTTTTAAATTTTTTGAATATGAAAAAAATATTTTATTTATTTACTTTAACATCCATGATACTAGTATCGTGTCATGCTGATTTAGATCAAGTCCCTACTGATCCTGATCTTTTCACAGAAATTGATGTTTTTAAAGATGTAGACACAGCTAAGGGAGCGCTAGCTAAAATTTATGCAAGTTTAGCTATTACAGGTCAAAAAGGTCCAACAGGAGATCCTGATATTGATCCTAGTTTAATTGATGAAGGTTTTTCTCAGTATACACGTATTCTATATACATTGAATGTTTGTAGTACAGACGAAGCAGTTGTAGGCTGGGGAGATCCTGGTTTACCAAACATTCATGAAATGTCTTGGGATATAAACAACCCATGGACGCAAGGAATGTACTTTAGGCTAGCTCAAGTTGTATCATTCTCAAATTCTTTTATTGAGAATGCTGCAGATTTAGCTGCTAGTAATAATGAAGCTGCATATTTTGTAGCTGAAGCAAGGTTTTTAAGAGCTTATGCGTATTTACAACTTATGGATATGTATGCAAATGTTCCTTTAGTAACCAAAGTAACATCTGAGCTTCCAACTCAAAGCAACAGACAAGAAATTTTTACTTTTGTTGAATCAGAACTTGAAGAGGTTAGTAATTCTCTTCCAGATTCAAGATCAAATGAATACGGTCGAGTTGACAAAGTTGCTGCTTGGGCTCTCCTTTCTAGATTGTATTTGAACGCGTCAGTATACATTGGAACTGATATGAGTTCACAGGTTATTTCTAATGCAGAAAAAGTAATTTCAAGTTCTTATTCATTAAATACAAGTGATGGCAATGGAAACGGCTCTGCTTATGATGAGTTGTTTCTAGCAGATAACAATGTCAATGGAGCTCAAAATGAGTTTATTTTTGTTGTCCAATTTGACGGTTTAAATAGCCAGTCGTGGGGTGGAGCAACCTTTATAGTTCACGCACCAATTGGAGGAAATATGGATGCTTCTATTTTTGGAGTTAATGGTGGATGGGGTGGTCTTAGAACGACTAAGGCTTTAGTTGATAAGTTTGAGTATTCGATAACTGAATTTGACAGTGATGGTTATCCTATATCATGGTCTGATCCAAGAGCTATGTTTCATTCCGATGGTCAAACTTATGAAATGGAGAAAATTCCTCCTTTCAGTGAAGGATATGCTGTTACCAAATTTAGAAATGTTGATATTAACGGAGCGGCAGGTTCTGATTCTTCTGGAAATCACGTAGATACTGATTTAGCAATTATAAGACTTGCTGAAGTTTACTTAAATTACGCAGAAGCTGCTGTTAATGGTGCAGGAGATTTAGAAACTGCTGCAAATCTTATAAATCAATTAAGATCTAGAGCAGGAGCACCAACTATTACAAGCTCTGACTTAACACTAGACTTTATTTTAGATGAAAGATCCAGAGAACTTTATTGGGAAGGTTTAAGAAGATCTGATTTAATAAGACACAATAAATTTGTTACATCAAATTATATGTGGCCATTCAAAGCAGGAGCTGCACAGGGGAAAGCTTCTGATGATTACAGAAAAATTTTCCCCATTCCTGAAGCAGTGCTTCTTGTGAATTCTAACATTAAACAAAATCCAAATTATTAATTATGAAAACTATATTAAAATTTAGTAAACTATTATTATTTACATTTTTAATTGTAAATATATCTTCTTGTGAAAAAGAAGACTATTTAATCTTTACAGCTATAAATCAGAAAGAGGTTAAGTTTCAAAATGAATTTCAAAATGTTTATAAACTATCAAATCAAACACCTGCAAACATAGCAGAGCGTTTAGTTTGGAATGCTCCAGATTTTGATGCTCCAACAACGGTAACTTATGTTGTAGAGATGTCAGTAAATAGTGATTTTTCAACTATTGATATGAGCTCTGGTGATACTTCAAATAATCACCTAGCGGTAAAAGTAAGTTCAATGCTTGAATTTGCTGAAACTTTAGGATTAGACGATGATCCAAATACTACATTAAGTGATGGATCTCCAAATAATACTGGAATGGTTTACGCTAGAGTTACAGCATATGCTGGCACATCTTCTAGTGGTGCTAATCAATCATCAACTGTTTCAAAAACTGCATCTATGAATATTGAGGTTGTTGAAAGACAGGGAGATTGTAAAGAATCTACTTTAAGTACTTGGGGACTTGTTGGAGACGCAGTTAACGGATGGGGTGGAAACAATAGAGGTTTTTCAGCTGGAAATGATGTTCCATTTCTAAGTAATGGTCAAGACGGATTATTTAGAGCTGTAGCAACTCTTTATGATGGTTATATAAAAATTAGACAAGACAATAAGTGGGATACTAATTACGGTGATAATGGTGCTGATGGTACTTTAGAATTAGGCGGAGATAATATTGCAGTTACTGCAGGTCATTATATTATTGATTTTGATCTTACTAATTTAATTATTAAAGTTACACCTGCTGAAACTGTGTGGGGACTTGTAGGAGATGCTACCCTGAACGGTTGGGGTGATGCAGAAGATGTCAAGTTAATGCCTGATCCTTGTAATAACGGTGTATTTATAGTAAATGACGTTGTATTAAAAGATGGATACATCAAATTTAGACAAGACGATAAATGGGATTATAATCTTGGCGATAACGGAGCTGATGGTTCTTTAGAAACAGGAGGAGATAATATTGCTGTATCAGCTGGTACATATGATATTGTTTTAGACACAGCAAATTCAACTTATAAGCTAACAAAAAAATAAATTTTGTTTTTCGATTTATTTAAAAAATGGATTATCTATTTTGATAATCCATTTTTTTTTAATCATCTTTAAATATGAAACAATTTTTAATCAAATATTTATTAATCGCTTTTTTTTCAAGCAATATTTATTCTCAGGAAACTTTTACAAATCCTATTATTAATGGAGGATATCCTGATCCCTCAATTGTAAGGGTTGATGATGATTTTTATGTAGTAAATTCATCATTTGAATACTATCCAGCTCTTCCTATTCATCACAGTAAAGACCTTGTTAATTGGGAATTGATTGGTTATGGTATCGATAGATCCAGTCAAGCAACAGGTGAAGTAAATTTATATGATGTTCAACAACAAGGAGGAATTCATGCTCCTTCAATTAGATATCATAATGGTCTTTTTTATATAGTTACAACAAACGTTTACAGTCCAAAAGATAATTCCAAACCAACTGAAATGGTTAATTTTATATTGACAGCAGAAAATCCGTCTGGACCTTGGTCTGAACCTCACGTTATTAAAGGAGCACCTGGGATAGACCCTGATATATTTTTTGATGACAATGGTAAAGTGTGGTTTGTTGGTACTCATGATACTGGAAATCCTGATAAAAACGGAATTGGTGAAATTTGGGTTCAAGAACTCGATTTAGATAATTGGAAGCTAATAGGAAAAAGACATTCCATATGGCGAGGTGCTTGTGATGGTTGTTGTGTTGAGGGTCCTCATATTTATAAAGAATTCGATCGCTATTACTTAATGGTAGCAGAAGGTGGAACATCTTACAATCATGCTGTAATGATTGCTTCAAGTGAAAATATTGAAGGCCCATACGACTCAAATCCAAAAAATCCAATATTGACATCAAGACATTTATCTAATAATAATTGGGTTCACAGTACAGGACATGCAGATTTAGTTCAACTTAAAGATGATAGATGGTACATGGTTTCATTAGGTATAAGAAATGAAATGGATTCGACCAGTAATATGGGAAGAGAAACCCATTTAATTCCGGTTTCTTGGGAAGAAGCTTGGGACAATTGGGTTGAAGTTGAAGAAGGTAGGTGGGAGCCTGTAATTATTAAATGGCCAGTGGCTGCTCCTGAAACTGGAAAAGTTGAAAGATACAATCCTGTTCCATTTTCTGGTTTAAAACAATTTAAAAATTATTCTTTTTACGACGACTTTACTAAGCCCTTCCTTGATTTACAATGGAATTTCAGAAGAGTTCCAAGAGAAAATACATACGAATTAAATTCAAAAAACAAAACTCTAAAATTAAATTTAAGTTCTGAATCTTTTAAATTAAGAGGTCAATACAATTTGATGGGTTTTAGACAAAAGGAAACAGAGTTTGAATATTCAGCTAGTATGAATTTTAAACCTAAAAAGAATTTATCTGAGGCTGGTTTGAGTATTTTTTCTCAAGACGATAATTATATAAACTTTACTATTAAAAAACACAACAATAAAACTCTATTAAATTTAAGTGTTAAACCCAGAGACCAAAAACTTGAGCATGTTAAATCACTTCCAGTAACTTATAACGAAAATATAATTTTAAAAGTTTCATCTAAAGAAAGTAAGTATAGTTACTATTATTCAACTGATGATGGTGATTCGTTTAAGAAATTTACTGAAACTGCTGCTAATTTAGTTTTATGTAAAGGTTATATTGGAACAAATTTAGGCTTATATGCTTCAAGTAACGGAGAGAAAACAAATGAATATGCAGAATTTGAATGGGTTAAAAATATAATAGAATAAGAATTATGAAAAAATTTTTGATTTCAATATTAATTATTTTTAGTTCTTGTGAGAAAAGTAAAACTATTATTCATGATACTAATTCATTAGACTCTATTGTTGATAAATATATCAATAATGGATCGCAAGCCTTACTTTTAGTTAGATTGGAAGATAATGATGGTAATTCCATTTATCAATACAGCAACAAGAACGATAAATTAGTTCCTAACCATAAAATAAATGAAAAAACTTGGTTTAGAATATGGTCAATGAGTAAAATAGTTACCATTTCACTAACGATGGATTTAGTTGAGGATGGTATATTGAAGTTAGACGATCCTGTGACTAAATACATTCCTGAATTTACTAACCTTAAAGTAGCTTTATCGAAAGAAGGTAAACCCTTAACAAATTATGGTGAAGGATTAGGTGTTGATGTACTAGAAAATGATGAGCCTTGTCCGTACCAATTAGTAGAAAATAAATCAGAAATGACTGTCTTGCAATTGATAAATCATGAAGCGGGATTTTATTATTCAACAACTGGAATTGATTGTTTAGACAATATTTTGGATTCAAAAAATTTAGCAGCTTCAAAAAATTCTAATGAACTAATTCAGAAATTATCTGAGTTGCCATTGATTAATTATCCAGGAAATAAGCATTTTTATGGACTTAATACTACAGTTTTAGGACTTGTTAATGAAAGAGCTTCTGGTGAAACATTAAATGAACTGGTTAAAAATAGAATTACTGAACCATTAAACATTGATGGTCTACAGTACAATAAGAATTTGAATACTAAGTTATTACCAGTTTTTTCTGGCGTTGATTCTACTATAAGATTAGCCAATGAAGGAGAACTCGATATAATGGGTTCGTATGTACCTGGTTATGGTATAGAAAATGAGTTGTTCATGGGTGGAGAGGGAATGATAGGTACAGCCGACGGTTATGCTGATTTTTTAAGAATGCTTTTAAATCATGGTGAGTTAAATGGTCATCGTTTTTTGGAAGAATCTTCAGTCAAAGAAATATATTCACCTCATACCCAGTTGGATAATGACTATGGTTACAACGGATATAATCTATGGGTAACTAGTAGTTTGAATAAAGAGAAAGGATTCGGAGACGAAGGTTTGTGGACTGGAGGAGGATATGAAGGAACTCACTTTTGGATCGATCCTAAACGTGATTTTGTTGGCTTAATAATGAGTCAAATGTTTGAAACACCTTCACAAGGTCACGGAAGAGATAATGAAATTAGAGGAGAAATTTATAAACAAATATTTAAAAATGAAGAATAGTGTAAATAAAAATTGGATTTATATTTTAATTGGTCTTTTTATTATATCGTGTGATAACGATAAGAAATCTGAAATACAGAACCTTGAGGTAAAATTAACTAATAATATTGAAAGAGTTGAACCTCCGAGTTGGTGGATTGGTATGAAAACAAGGGATTTACAACTTCTTGTTTATGGTAAAAATATTTCTGATTATGTTCCAGTGATTAATAGTTCGAATGTTAAGTTAGTTTCAACTGAAAAAGTTAAAAATCAAAATTATTTGTTTTTAAATATTTCAATTTCAGAAAATGCTGAACCGGAGGATATTGAAATTAACTTTCTAAATGAAGATATTGTAGTTGATAAATATAAATTTTCATTACTTGAAAGAAAAGAGAATGCTTCTGAAGTAGTAGGATTTAATAACTCAGATGTTATGTATTTGATCACGCCTGACAGATACGTTAATGGTGATCCTGAAAACGATGATATTGAATATATGTATGAACGCCCAAATAGAGATAATAATAGAGGTCTACATGGTGGAGATATTCAGGGAATAATTAATAATCTAGATTATATAGAGGATTTAGGGTTTACTACTATTTGGCTTAATCCAGTTCTTGAGAATAATATGAAAAAGTCTTCTTATCACGGATATTCAACTACTGATTATTATAAAGTTGATCCAAGATTTGGAACTAATGAATTATTCAAAGAACTAAGTTTGAAATCAAAGGAAAAGGGAATTAAATTGGTAATGGATATTATACCAAATCATTGTGGATCAGAACATTGGTTTTTTAAAGATCCTCCAATGGACGATTGGATTAACAATCAATCCAAATTTAAACAAACAAGTCACAGAAGAGAAACAATCCAAGATATACACGCTTCTGAAATTGATAAAAAAGATCATGTTGATGGTTGGTTTGTTGAAACAATGCCTGATTTAAATCAAAAAAATCAAAAGATGTCTACTTATTTGATTCAAAATACTTTGTGGTGGATAGAATATGCTGAACTTTCTGGGATCAGAGTTGATACTTATCCATACTCAGATAAAGATTTTATGAGCGATTGGACATATGCAGTAATGGATGAGTACCCCAACTTTAATATCGTTGGTGAGGAATGGTCAGAAAATCCCTCTTTAATTTCATATTGGCAAAAGAATAAAGTGAATCACGATGGATATGTTTCTTATTTACCAACATTGATGGATTTTCCGCTTCAAATGTCTTTTGTCGAAGCTTTAAATGATGATTTTGGTTGGGGAAAAGGATTTGTAAAGCCTTACAGAACATTAGCTACTGATTTTGTCTATCCTAATCCTAATAATCTATTAATATTCCCAGACAATCACGATATGGCAAGATTTTATACTCAAGTAAATAATGATCTAGATTTATTTAAAATGGGTATTGTTTATTATAGTACGATGAGGGGAATTCCACAATTTTATTATGGTACGGAGATTCTTATGAACAGTGATGAAAATCCTGGTGATCACGGTCTAATAAGAACTGAATTTCCTGGTGGATGGTCTGATCATTCAAAAAATGCATTCACTGGCGAGGGACTTTCTAAAGATGAAAAACAAACACAATTGTTTTTTAAAGAATTATTAAACTGGAGAAAGAATAATGAGGTTATTCACAAGGGAAAACTAATACAATTTTCACCAAAAGAAAATGGTATATACTCTTTTTTTAGAGTTTTAGACAATCAGTTAGTATGGGTAATTTTTAACAGAAATAATAGTTCCAGAATTATTGATACATCCAGATTCAAAGAATTACTTTCAAACAAAGAATTTGGATATGATGTTCTTAACAAGAAAAGAGTTTCTATAAATAACAGTATTGAAATAGATAAAAAATCAGCTTTAATTATAGAAATCGAATAGTTTTTTAAATGAAAAAATATTTTTTTTTAATATTTCTAATAAGTTTTAATTTTTTATCCTCACAAGTTCAAGACAATGTTTCTTGGTCTGTAGAACCAAACCCTTTTAATGATTCTGAAAATATAAAAATTACTCTTTCTGGAATTGACCCTTCCAAATGGTCTACTGAAGATGTTTATTTATGGACATGGTTTTATGATTCTAATGATACAAATCCAACATCATGTGATTGTAACGGTGAATGGGATAATTCAAATGAGTCAATGAAGATGACTAAAAAATCTGATGATTCATTTTCTTTTGAGTTCATTCCCTCTGAATTATTTGAATATGAGGGAATTGGTAAAATTGGAGTTTTAGCAAAAGCAAAAAACGGTAATGGTGATAAAAAAACTCCCGATCATTTTTTTGAAGTTGGAAGATTCGAAATAACAATTAACAGTCCTATACCTAATCCTGTAATACTGGAGAGAAATGGATCTGTTACAATATCTACTACTTCTTCGAATGAAATCAATTATTACTTAAAAAAAGACGACCAGATTCTTTTCCAATCTCTTTCCACTAAAACATTTAGTAAGAATATTTTAGGTCCAGACTTTCAAAATGATGGTATTAAAATAAATGAATCAACAACATTAACGTTACTGTGTGAGGACATAAATGATAATTCAAGTTTTATAAATTTAAATTTTGACATTATACTTGAGCCTCAAACAATTACTGAAGAACCCCCGACAAGTTTATTTGATGGTATAAATTATTTTGATTCAAATCTTTACTTACAACTGACAGCCCCAAACAAAGATTTTGTATATGTTTTAGGAAATTTCAATGACTACAAAAGAGATGCCAGTTCTTTAATGAAGATTAACCCAAATAATAACAAGTTTTGGATTAAATTAAGTGGATTAAAAGAGGGTTTTGATTTCTGGTATCAATATGAAGTTTATTCTAAATCTCCTGTAAATGATTCACCAACAGTTGTTAAAGTTGCTGATCCTTTTTCAAATGTAATATTATCAAAATACGATGATTCACAAATTTCATCAAATTCTTATTCAAACCTTCCTGATTTTCCTAAAAATCAAGACGGGGAATTCACTTTTTTAGAAAATTTATGGAATAATGAATACAATTGGAAAGTTAACGAATTTGAAAAACCAAAAAAAGAAGATCTAGTTATTTATGAATTACTTATTAGGGATTTTGACACAGAAAGAACTTTTCAAAACTTAATAGATAGAATAGATTACTTTAAAAATTTAAATATTAATGCAATTGAACTCATGCCAGTCATGGAATTTGAAGGAAATGAAAGTTGGGGTTACAATACTTCTTATCATCTTTCTTTGGACAAGTTTTATGGAACGCAGAATAAATTAAAGGAGTTTATTGATTTGTGTCATGAAAATGGAATTGCAGTAATTTTAGATTTAGCTTTAAACCATGTTTTTGGACGTAGTCCTTTAGTAAAAATGTGGATGAATGACCCTGATTCTAACGGATGGGGAGACCCCTCCTCTGAAAATCCGTATTTAAATCAGTCAGCTAGACACACATACTCTGTAGGCTATGATTTAAATCATCAAAGCGAGTATACTCAGAACTATACTAAAAGAGTAGTTAAGTATTGGATTGAAGAATTTAAAATTGATGGTTTTCGTTGGGATTTAACTAAAGGTTTCACTCAAAATTGTAATGAAAGCAATTATGATTGTACAAATAAATTTCAACAAGATAGAGTTGATCTTTTAAAGTCATATGCTGATTACTCATGGTCACTAGATCCAGGTCATTATGTAATATTTGAACATCTAGGAACTGATGAAGAAGAAAAAGAATGGGCAAATTATAGAATTGATGAAGGGTTAGGAATATTGATTTGGGGAAAAATGACATCAATGTATAACCAATTAACAATGGGTTATTCTGATAATTCTGATATTTCTAGGGCAGATCATAAATCAAGAGGTTTTAATGCCAAAAGGTTAGTTGCATATGCTGAAAGTCATGATGAAGAACGATTAATGTATAAAAATCTGAATTATGGCAACACATCAAACTCTAAACATAATGTGAAAGAAATTGAAGTTGCACTTGAGAGAATGAAATCACTAGGTTCAGCACTACTCTTAATTCCTGGTCCAAAAATGATTTGGCATTTTTCGGAAATGGGCATGGAAAATTCAATTTTTACATGTGAAGACGGAACATATGGAGGAGAAGATTGTAAACTTTCTACTAAACCACAACCTCAATGGAAAGAAGATTGGAACTCACTTAGTAAAAGAAAAGAAATATATAATTATTGGAAAAAACTGATTGAATTAAAGATAAATGAACCTGTTTTTGAAGGCCAATATGAGCTAGGTAAAATTGATCAAAATAACCTACTACCCTCCATTAAAGTTTGGAACAATGATCTCAATAATGATGAATTAAAGTATGTCTATGTTGTTTCAAATTTTGATGTAAATGAAAGATCAGTTGTTCTAGATTTGCCCTATAAAGGGGAATGGAAAAATTTATTGAATGATGAAATGATAAACTTTTCACAAAACTCAACTATTGACATTTTACCTGGAACATCAATTGTCTTAGGGAATTATCTTTATTGTGGTTCTAATGATTCTGATGGTGATGGAGTTGGTGATGTTTGCGATGAGGATAGGGACGGGGATGGTATATTAAATGATAATGACACGTGTCCGGATTCCAAAGTTGGAGTTACAGTAGATGTTACTGGCTGCGAGCTGTTCACCTTACCTGAGAACAATAATAAGGTATCTGTAACGAGTTCGACTTGTATTGGTAACACGGATGGTTCTATTGGACTGAGTGTAGAGGATACGAGTTATTCTTATTCAGTGACTGTTACTGGCAAGGACGATCCGATCTCACTAGGAGGAGAGACCAAAACGGCTTCAGTGACAGGACTTGGTAAAGGCACTTATACGGTTTGCTTTACTGTGGATGGTCAAGAGAACTACGAACAATGCTTTGAAGTGAATGTAGGAGAACCTGAACCATTGTCTGCCTTTATAGATGTTAACGACGATACTAGAGAGACAAGCTTCCAGTTAAGCGGATCTTCGTCTTACACGATAGACATTAATGGAGAACGTTTTGATGTTAAAGGCAATAACTTTAAAACAACACTTTCAACAGGTCTTAGTGTGATTACCATTACTACAGACTTAGATTGTCAAGGCGTTATAGAAAGAGAAGTGTTTATCTCTGAAGACATATTGTATTATCCTAATCCAACAAGAGGAGAGGTTGATGTGTATGTTCACGGAGAAGACAGTAAAGTAATGATGACGGTATTTAGTTCTAAAGGAGATCTAATCTTCTCAAGAGAACAGTTGATACAGTCGACTAGAAAGACGGATTTAGATCTTGGTGGAGTACCAGCAGGAACGTATTTAGTAACCTTGGATGGACCAACGGTTAGAAAAACATTTAAAATTGTTAAAAAATAAAACTTTATTTTGAAAACAAATTAATATATTCAATTTTTAAATTTTCAAAATTATTATGGAGACAGTATTTGAGACCTTGGATTGGTTTGTGTTAGGTATTTATTTCTTGTTATTAATTGGAGTGGCAGTATGGGTTGTAATTCAAAAAAATAAAAACACAGAAGACTATTTTTTAGCAGGTAGAAACGTGGGTTGGTTTGTAATTGGAGCTTCAATTTTTGCATCAAACATTGGTTCTGAACATGTTGTCGGTTTAGCTGGTACTGGATTTGAATCTGGAACTCCAATGGCTCATTATGAACTTCATGCTTGGATAGTTTTATTATTAGGTTGG
>Ga0255752_10004412_pt1 | contig 14126 bp, 14 predicted proteins | sample 011ome_25_FD_179952 | JGI IMG/M metagenome (GOLD analysis project Ga0255752, IMG submission 179952) | Coastal salt marsh microbial communities from the Groves Creek Marsh, Skidaway Island, Georgia - 011512CT metaG (version 2) | ecosystem: Environmental > Aquatic > Marine > Intertidal zone >...
ACGCGTCGGCATCTACCGTCTGGTTATGAAGGCCGGATCGGACAACTTCCGGCAATCCTCGATCCAGGGGATTATGAAACGGATCAAAGCCAAGGGCATTGAAGTCATCGTTTACGAGCCCGAATTACACGAGCCCGAATTCTACGGCTCGCGCGTGACCCACGATCTGGATGATCTGAAAACCAATTGCGACCTGATCATCGCCAACCGCATCACAGACGACATCCGCGATATTCAGGATCGCGTCTTTACCCGAGACCTATTCGGCTCTGATTAAGCCAAAAAAGGATTTTCCAATGACAAAACTGACTTGTTTCAAAGCGTATGACATCCGCGGCAAACTGGGCGAAGAATTGAACGAAGACATTGCCCGCGTCATCGGCGCAGCCTTTGCCAAAGTCATGGACGCAAAGCGCGTCGTTCTTGGCCGCGATATTCGCCCGACGTCCGAAGCGCTATCTAACGCCGTCGCCGAGGGTCTGATCAGTCAAGGGGTCGAGGTGCTTGATCTTGGTCTCTCCGGTACCGAAGAAATGTATTTCGCCACCACCCATTTCGACGCCGACGGCGGTATCTGCGTGACCGCAAGCCACAATCCAATGGATTATAACGGCATGAAAATGGTCAAAGCAGGTTCGGCCCCTCTGGATCCGGCGACTGAACTGTCCAAAGTCAGGGAACTGGCCGAAACAGGCTCTATTACTGCTAAATCCACCCTTGGATCCGTGAAACAGGCCACTGGCGCCCGTGACGCCTATGTCGAGCGCGTTTTGTCATTCGTTGATGTTTCCGCTCTCAAACCGATGAAGCTGCTTGTCAACGCCGGCAATGGCGCCGCAGGTCCGACATTTGACGCCATCTGGGACGCACTCATCGCCAAAGGTGCCCCGCTAGAAGTCGTCCGCCTGCATCACACCCCCGACGGCACCTTCCCCAATGGCATTCCGAACCCGCTGCTGGACGAAAATCAACCGGTCACGGCAAACGCCGTCATCGCAGAAGGTGCCCATCTGGGCATCGCCTGGGATGGCGATTTCGATCGCTGTTTTTTCTTCGACCACACCGGCCAGTTCATCGCTGGCGAATATGTGGTCGGACTGCTGGCCGAAGCCTTCCTTGCCAAGGAGCCAGGCGCAGGAATCGTGCATGACCCGCGTGTGGTCTGGAACACCCAAGATATCGTCTCTAACAAAGGCGGAAAGGCCATTCAGTCACGCACCGGCCACGCCTTTGTCAAACAGATCATGCGCGAAACCGGCGCGGTTTACGGTGGGGAAATGTCGGCCCACCACTACTTCCGCGATTTTGTTGCCTGCGATAGCGGCATGATCCCTTGGGTGCTGGTGATCGAGCTTCTGTCCCGCCACGACCAGCCGCTTAGCCAACTGATGGCCGAGCGGATCAACGCCTTCCCATCTTCGGGCGAAAACAACTTCCGCGTCGCCGACGTGCCAGCCGCCATCGCCAAGGTCGAAGCAGTTTATGGCCCAAAAGCTATTGACAGAGACGAAACCGACGGTCTGAGCTTGTCGTTCGATAACTGGCGTTTCAACCTGCGCGCTTCGAACACCGAGCCGCTTTTGCGTCTCAACATCGAAGGCCGCGGCAGTGCATCACTTGTCCAAGAGAAACTCGCGGAAATCAAAGCCCTGCTCTGATTTCATCTTTCCAAAAATACTCCGGGGGGTCCAAGGGGGGCAGCGCCCCCCTTGGAAATCCTTTTAGACCGACATGCAGACGTATTTAAGCTCCATGAACTCGTCCATGCCATAGTGACTACCCTCACGCCCCAGTCCCGATTGCTTCACACCACCGAACGGCCCCAGCTCGGTCGAGATGATTCCGGTGTTGACCCCGACAATCCCGTACTCAAGCGCCTCGGCCACTTTGTAAACGCGACTCAGATCCTTGGCATAGAAATACGACGCCAGACCATAAATCGTGTCATTGGCCAATGCGATGACCTCGTCCTCATCCTTGAACCGGTACAACGGTGCCAGCGGGCCAAAGGTTTCGTCGGTTGAAAACAGCATATCCTTGGTTGCCTCGGTCACGATGGTCGGCGGTAAGAAATACCCTGGTCCTTGGGTCGCTTCACCGTCGCCCAGAATTACCTTCGCGCCTTTGGCTTTCGCATCCGCGATATGCGACTGCACCTTGGCAATCGCACGCTCGCTGATCAGCGGACCCAGAGCGGTGTCGCTGTCAAAACCGTCACCAACCTTCATCTTGCCAACGGCGGCCGCAAGTTTTTCGGCAAAAGCGTCATAAACACCATCCTGCACGTAAATCCGGTTGGCGCACACGCAGGTCTGACCATTGTTGCGGAACTTACAGATGATCGCACCCTCAACCGCCGCATCCAGATCGGCGTCGTCAAACACGATAAACGGCGCATTACCGCCCAGTTCCATGCTGCACTTCTTGACCTGAGGTGCTGCCTGCGCCAGCAGAATCCGGCCCACTCCGGTAGAGCCCGTAAAGGTGATTTTGCGTACAATAGGGTTTTCGCAAAGCTCTTTGCCCACCTCTGACGCAAGGTTTGACGGCAAGATTGACAGAACGCCCCTAGGAATACCCGCCCGATCCGCCAGAACACCAAGTGCGGTTGCCGAGAGCGGTGTTTCCGACGCTGGACGCGCGACAAAGGCACATCCCGACGCCAAAGCAGGCGCGGCCTTGCGGGTAATCATCGCATTGGGGAAGTTCCACGGGGTGATCGAGCCGACAACTCCGATCGGCTGCTTCATCACCATAATCCGCTTGTCACGCTGATGGCCCGGGATCACATCGCCGTAAACCCGCTTGGCTTCTTCCGCGAAGAACTCGACAAAGGAAGCGCCATAGGCAATCTCGCCCTTGGCTTCCGCCAGTGGCTTACCTTGCTCGGCGGTCAGGATCGCGGCCAGATCATCCTGATTTGCCATCATCAGATCAAACCAACGACGCAGGATCGCACCCCGCTCCTTGCCGGTCATGGCCGCCCATTCCTTTTGAGCGACCTCGGCCTTGGCGATCGCTTCCGACACCTGCGCGACAGAACAGTCCGCCACATTGGCCAAAACGTCTCCCCGCGCCGGATTGGTCACTTCGAATGTCTGATAACCATCGACCCACTCACCGGCCAAATACGCTTGTTCCGCCAAAAGTGACGGATCTTTCAACATTGCCAGAAGGTCTGATCTTGTATCGCCCATGATTTCCTCCCAAAATATGATCAAAATGGAAAACCACGCAGCAGAGAGAATGTCCAGACATGTCGTATTATACATCACGTGAAGAAGCCGATGACGCATGGGCCAATGCCGCCTACATTCCTGACGCCGACGCATATATCGACAAATGGACGCAAGAAGCCGTCGCTTTTCGAGAGCACCTCGGCGCATCCGGACGGACACGGCTAGATTGCACCTACGGCCCATCTGACCGCCAACGCTATGACCTGTTTCTACCAGACGGCACCCCCAAAGGCCTGATGATCTTTATCCACGGGGGGTATTGGCTGCGCTTTGATAAATCTTTCTGGTCGCATTTTGCGCAGGGCGGGGTCGAAAACGGTTGGGCTGTTGCCATGCCTTCCTATGACCTGTGCCCAGCCGTAGGGATTCCCGACATCACCGCCCAAATCACACGCGCGATCGAGACTATTGTAGGCGAATATCCAGATTTACCCATCGCCATTACCGGCCATTCCGCCGGTGGACACCTAACCGCTCGCATGCTGGAAAAAGGGCGCTTTGCACCCGAACTCGAGGCCCGCATCGCCCGAGCAGTGCCCATTTCCCCGGTCGCCGATCTGCGCCCGATCATGGAAACCTCGATGAACGATAGCTTCAAACTGGATGAAGCCAAAGCAATTGCAGAAAGCCCCACTTTAAGCCGGAACAGTCTCGATATTCCGATTACAGTCTGGGTCGGCGGGATTGAACGGCCGGTATTCATCGAACAGGCAAAAGAAATGTCCAAAGCATGGGAATGCGGTTTGTATATTGCCGAAGCGCGCCACCACTTTGATGTAATCGACGGTCTGAAAGATGCTGACGCCCCGCTGATCAAAGACCTTTTGGGTCTCTAGTCAAATCTCTCTTTCCAAGTCGGCAGCGGATTACCCTCAATCGCCCGCGCCTCATATACCCCGCGCGCAATCGCCCGCGCCAGACAGGTTGCTGCCGCATGACCAATATGCAGCAGGCGCGACGGATCATCAAGCGCAGGCCCCTCACCCGTCGAAAAACCAAAAACCAGATCCCCATCCATCGGCGTATGCGAGGGCATCAATGCGCGGGCCATTCCGTCATGCGCCGCCACGGCCATTCTGGTGCATTGTCCCTTTGTTAGAGACGCATCTGTCGCTACAATCGCTATTGTCGTAGCCTCTAGCGAAGCTGCCGTTTTGGTTCGAATGTCCACCGGATAGTCGTGCGCCACTCCAAGCCCACCAAACTCGTCGCCAATCTCGAAGGGGGCTGCCCAAAAATGCTTGCTGTCCCCCACGGTCGCAGACCCAAGCGCATTCACCGCGACCAAGGCGCCGACGGTCTCGCCAGTCTCTAACACGCAGGAAGCAGACCCTAATCCACCCATCAATCCGGCTAAGGTCGCACCATATCCGGCACCGGCTGTTCCAAGCGCAAAATCCTCGTGTGCATCCCGAACCGCCGCGGACCCCATTTCATAATAGGGGTTCCGCGCCCATACCTTATCTCCGCCGTTCATCAGATCAAACAGGATCGCCCCCGGGACAATCGGCACCTTGTGTCCGCCCACGTCAAAGCCACGCCCTTGCGCGCGCAGCCCGTCCGCCACACCCGAACAGGCATCCAATCCAAAGGCAGATCCACCGGACAACACCAAAGCATCCACCTGCTCGACCAGCTTATCGAGCCCCAATAGGTCCGTCTCGCGCGTGCCCGGCGCACCGCCCATAACGTGCACGCCAGCAGTAAAGGGCGCATCGCCCACCAATACCGTCGACCCGCTTTTCAGTATCTGATCCTGCGCATTTCCAACCTTCAGTCCGGCCACATCGGTGATCAGATTGCGCGCGCCCGCCTGCATCAGATACACCGCCCGCCGTCAACTTCCATCGCCACGCCCGTTACCATGCTGGCCTCGTTCGAGCACAGATAAAGCGCTGCGTTGCCCATATCCTCGGGCGTGGAAAACCGCCCCAACGGGATCGTTTTCAAAAACCGCGCGCGGTTTTCAGGCGTATCCCCACCCATGAAGCTTGCCAAAAGCGGCGTTTCTCCCGCCACCGGACACAGCGCGTTCACCCGCACGCCCGACGGGGCCAATTCTACCGCCATTGTCTTGGTCGCTGTAATCATCCATCCCTTCGAGGCGTTGTACCAGTTCAACCCCGGGCGCGGCGAAATCCCCGCTGTCGAGGCAATGTTCAAAATCGCCCCGCTTCGCTGCTCTTTCATCGCAGGCACAAAAGCGCGTGCGGTCAAATAAACCGATTTTGCGTTCACCGCCAAAACGCGATCAAATGCGTCTTCCTCCACCTCTTCCAAAGGCTGCGGCAAATGCGTGATCCCTGCATTGTTCACCAAAATATCCAGCCGCCCGAACCCGCCAAAGACTGCGCCTGCCATCTGACTCACCGATGCTCCGTCCGCTACATCTACGCGTAAAGCGGTACCATCAATCTCCGACGCCACCTCTTTTGCTGCTTCATGATTGATATCTGCAACAATCACCCGCGCCCCTTCGCGCGCGAATGCCCTGCATATGCCTGCCCCGAATCCCGAACCGCCACCTGTGACCAGCGCCACTTTTCCGCTCAAACGCATCCGAAACCTCCGTGATTTTCACCAAGTTGACCCGAGATTCCCGTTTCAGACAACAAAAACCCCTTTCTTTTGTCTAAAAATACCCTCGGGGGGTTTAAGGGGGGCAGACAGCCCCCCTTATATAAGACCAGAGGGAATCAATCCGGGTTTTGAAAAATGGCTTATGTCCGCTGGACGCTTCGCATTCTTTTTTACGTCTTTATTGCTGGCTTTCTGCACTACACGCTTCCGCAGCACGATGTGGCGCGGATCACCGATACCTATAACCAACGGGTCGACTACGGCATCAATTCGATGTTCTGGGCCGAAGGCTACACGGGCGAGGCGACGGGTATGGAAACCCGCGATGTGTTTTTCATCCAGACCTTCCGCGACAACGGCAAGCCGATGATTTATCGCAACGAAGACACCGGATGGGGTTGGCCACCCTACCTCAAGTTCGACACCTCGAATCTGCAGGCCGAAGCCTCGGACCTGATCTCGAAGAAAAGCGCCGAAACCGAGCAATGGGTGGTCATCCGCCATTACGGCTGGCGGAACGAGTTCCTGTCGATCTTCCCCAATGCGGTCAAACTCTGGCCCGTCGATGGACCCGACGTTCGGATCATCCCGTGGCGCAACATCATAATTCTGACACTGCTAATCGCGGGTTTCTGGGCGCTCCGCGTGCGTTGGATCAGGTTCCGCAAAAAGCGCATCGATCCGGTGATCGACGAGGTCGAAGAAACCTGGGAGGAAACCGAAGGCTGGTTCAAACGCACCAAGGTTCGGTTTTTCAAAATGCTTCCCTAACAACAAAAAACCCCGCGGTTGAACCGCGGGGCAAGTTGTTTCAGTGAGTGTGTCTCAGATCAATCGCCCAGATCTTCCGGAAGGATCAGGTTCAGGGTGATCGCCAAAGCTGCCGACGGCAACAGACCCGACGACAACAGAACCTGCATCGTGCGGCCCATATGCTGCAGCGCCTCGGGCACCATTTGCAGACCCAGACCAACCGACAGAGACGTGGCGAAGATCACCATGTTGCGACGGTTCCAGTTCACCTCGGACAGCATGTTGACGCCTGAAGCGGCAACCATGCCGAACATCACGATCACACCGCCACCCAGAACGTGCTCGGGCATAGTGCGGATGATGGATGCAATCCATGGGCTCAGTCCACAAAGGATCAGGAACAGCGCACCGATTGTCACAACGCCACGGCTCATGACGCCGGTCATCGCAACCAGACCAACGTTCTGGCTGAACGAGGTGTTTGGCAGACCGCCGAATACACCGGCAATAGCAGTTCCCAAACCGTCAGCAAAGGTCGCACCTTTTACCTCTTCATCAGTTGCTTCACGACCTGCGCCGCCTTTGGTGATCCCGTTGGTGTCGCCAACAGTTTCAATCGCCGAAACGATGGCCATGAAACACATCCCGATCACGATTGCCCAGTTGATGTCCCATCCGTACTTGAATGGCATCGGCACCTGAATCAAAGCCGCGTTGCCCACATTTTCAAAGCTGACCTGCCCCATAATCAGGGCAACGATGTAACCGGCAACGATGCCGATGAAGACAGCTGCAACCGACATGAAGCCCTTGGTGAAGAACTTGATCAGCAGGGTCACGACCACAACCACAAGGGCAGGACCCCATTTCGCCATGGTACCAAAGCCGCCAGCAGGACCGGCACCCCAAGCTTTCAAGGCGTCCTGAACTTCGGGCGCAAGACCAAGACGGGCTGCATCCGAGAGCATGTTTGCGCGGTCATAGCTGAATACGCCGCCCGCCGAGTACTGGATGCCCACTTTGACCAGCGCCAGACCGATCATCAAAACGATAAGACCTGTAACCAACGGTGGCAGTGCAAAGCGGATGCGACCAACGATGAAGCCCAAAAGGAAGTGGAAGATACCACCTAGCACGACGCCGGTCAGCAAACCGCCAAGTCCAGCGGAACCAAGACCAGCAACGGCGGGGATCATGATCGGTACGAATGCAAAGCTTGTCCCCTGCACGATCGGTAGACGGGCGCCAACCGGGCCGATGCCGACCGTTTGGATCAGAGTGGCCACACCTGCGAACAGGATCGACATCTGAATCATATAGGTCATCTCCGACCCTGCGCCCGCCGCAAGGCAGACCAGAAACGCCGGAGTGACGTTGGATACGAACATGGCAAGCACGTGCTGGATACCCAGCGGGATCGCCTTGCTAAGTGGTGGTGTGTAATTTGGGTCGCGCAGTTGTTCCGCGCTTCCAAGTGAACTGTCAGTCATTCCCTAACTCCCTTTGTTGAGTTGTTCAGGTGCCCGTTCTTTGTGCAGGCTGCCTAAATGTGTACCACATATTGTGGTTTAATCCAAACTTCTTCTAAGTTTGACGTGTTTCCAATTCTGTCCACAACAGCAAACAGTCCGGGTTCGTGTAGGGGGGTCAGAACCCCGTGCCACACGTTTCTGTGAAAGTTGATGCCTTGACCGGGGGCCGAGACAAAAGCCTGCGGCACCCCGGGTTTGCCGCCATCATCCCCGGCAACGATGATCAGAAACGGGTCCATGCTCATGGGCAGGAACGCCTGAGAGCCCTCGGGGTGACGCTCCATCAGGTCCAGCACATAGGGCAAGGATCGCGGTTGGGCTTTGAATAAGCTGATACCCGCGCGGCCTTCGGGACCGAAATCCAGTTGGGCGCGGTCATGATAGCGTCCGCAAAAGCCTTGGTTGATTATTTTGTCCGGCTCACCCGACACGTCAAGCACATCGCCAAAAGGCGCGAAGGCTTCGGCGGTCAGCAGCTGGGCCGTTATGCTGATCGGGTCCGTCAAAGACCGATCCCCAGTTTCGGATGCCGGTTCACATCTTTGTAAAGCAGATAGCGGAACGGTTCGTCTCCGGTCGCAATGCAAGCCTGAGGGCAAAACGCCCGAAGCCACATGAAATCACCCGGTCCAACAGGAACCCAATCTTTGTTCAGCAGATAATCACCGGTACCCTGAAGCACATACAGCCCGTGTTCCATAATGTGGGTTTCTGCAAACGGAATACGCCCACCCGGCTTCAGGGTCACAATCGTCATATGGTGATCATGCCGCAAGTCGGCGGGGTCCATAAAGCGGGTCGTCGCCCAAACCTCGTCGCAGTCGGGCATCGGGTTGGGGGCGACGTCTTTGTCAGAGGTCACGAATGCCTCGGGTGCGTCCAGACCCGGCGCGGGTTCATAGCGTTTGCGAACCCAGTGGAACTTGAGCAGCTCATTACCCATGTTAGTCACTGTCCAGTCGCTTCCCGCAGGAATATAGGCAAAGCCCCCTTCGGTCAGGGTGTGGCGTTTGCCGTCGATGGTAAGGCGCATTTCCCCGCTGGCCACAAACAGGCTGGCCTGCGCTTGCGGGTCGGGTTCGGGGGTGTCACTACCGCCACCCGGCTGAACCTCGACCGCGTATTGCGCAAAGGTCTCGGCAAAACCCGACATCGGGCGCGCGATGATCCACGCCCGTGTGGCCTGCCAACCCGGAAGAAGGCTGGTCACGATATCGCGCATCGTGCAGGCGGGGATCACGGCATAGGATTCGGTAAAAACGGCGGTGCCTTCGGGGTTTCCATCCTGCCCGGGCAGTCCGCCGGGGGGAAAAGCGTAGCTCATAGCATGTCCTCAAGCCGCAGGCGCGCGATGCGCTCTACCTGACGGCAGGCTTCGTTGAATTCGGTGTCTGTGTCGTTGCCAATCCGACGCTCGAACGCGGCCAGAATGCCAGACTTGTCATGGTCTCGAACCGCGATGATGAACGGAAAGCCGTGTTTCTCGACATAGGCGGTGTTCAACTCGGTAAATTTGGTGCGTTCTTCGTCGGTCAGCGCATCCAGTCCGGCGCTGGCCTGTTCGCTGGTGCTTTCCGCCGTCAGACGTTTCGCCGCTGCCAGTTTGCCCGCCAAATCGGGGTGCGCCGTCAGGACACCAAGCCTTTCATCATAAGACGCGCTGCGGAACATCCGCGCCAAAGCGTTATGCAACCCCGCCGCCGTGTCATGGGCCGGACCCAGTTCCAGATCGTGGGCGCGTTCAGCGATCCACGGCGAATGCTCAAACACACCGCCAAAGGCACTAACAAAGGCATCTTTGGCAATCTGCGACGGGCGGACCTGCCGCTGATGCAGATGGGTTTTTGCCCAATGTTCGGCAATGTCCACGCGACGCGGGAACCAAACGTCGGCATGACCCTGCGCATATTCAAGGAAACGTTTCAGGCCCGCGATCTTGCCCGGACGCCCGATCAAGCGACAGTGCAACCCGATCGACATCATCTTGGGCGCACCTTCAGACCCTTCGGCATAAAGCACGTCAAACGCGTCACGCAGGTATTGGTAGAACTGCTCACCCTCGATGTATCCTGGGGCTGTGGCAAACCGCATATCGTTGGCTTCCAGCGTGTACGGAATAATCAGTTGATCGCGGTCGCCGACCTCAAGCCAATAGGGCAGATCGTCGTCATATGTGTCACTAACATAGGCGAACTGGCCGGTTTCCGAGACCAACCTGACAGTATTCTCACTGCACCGCCCCGTGTACCACCCGCGCGGAGGCTCGCCCACCACTTCGGTGTGCAGACGGATCGCCTCGGCGATGGCTGCGCGTTCTTCGTCTTCGGGCATATCCTTGTGCTCGACCCACTTCAATCCGTGGCTGGCGATCTCCCAACCCGCGGATTTCATCGCCTCGACCTGCTCGGGTGAGCGCGCCAAAGCGGTGGCCACCCCGTAGATCGTCACCGGAATATCCATGCCGGTGAACAAACGATGCAACCGCCAAAAACCGGCGCGGGCACCGTATTCATAGATTGATTCCATGTTCCAATGGCGTTGGCCCTGCCACTGGGCGGCCCCCGCGATATCGGACAAGAACGCCTCGGATGCGGCATCACCGTGAAGTACGCAGTTCTCGCCGCCCTCTTCATAGTTCAGCACAAGCTGCACAGCGATCTTCGCCCCGTTCGGCCATTTGGCATCAGGTGCGTTTGGGCCGTAGCCGATCATATTGCGCGGATATCTGTTCATTCTTGCCCCTCAAGGTTACTGGCAAGATAAAGCAAACAATCGCGTCAATCTTTCAAGAAATATTTTAAAGAGTTTCAATCACTCAGACAATTTTCAAAAGATACCGCCAGATTTAACATCAGCGTTTCATAGAGCGCTGGGCCGCGAGTAATGGCGATACCAGCAGGGTCCAGATCATCGCCCTGCACAGCCCCGGCCTCGACAAGCACATTGGCTAGCTTACTGCTTTCGCCAACCTCTCCGAATACACACTTGATCCCACCGATTTCGGCCAATTGTGCCAAGTTAGATACTGTTTTTACGCTGGCGGCAGAGTCGTGGATGTCACTTAGGGTGCCCACCTGTGTTAAGCCAAAATGCCGAACAAAATACCGGTATCCATCATGCGTCACGACAAAAGGGATATCTTGAACACCTGACAGCATGTCAGCGATGTCACCTTCAATTTCCAGCAGACGGTCCACAGCACGATCAGCGTTTTCGGCATAGATAGCGGCGCCTTCGGGATCGAGCTCAATCAGCTTGGTTTCGATCTTGTCCAGCATCTCGACGGCTTCTTCCGGATCCAACCAAAAGTGCGGGTCTTCATGGTGATGGTCGATCTCTTCCTGATCGGTATCGGTGTGAATATCTTCGTGCAGCAAAGGCAGGTGGACCAGCGTGTCGCCGTTTGCCTGAATCACTCGATCCAGCCAGGGTGTCATCTCTTCGCTGATCCATATCAGCGCATCAGCACTTGCGAGCAAACGTGCCTGACTGGGACGCAGTTGAAAGTGATGTGGATCGGCGTTCTGATCAAGCAGCACGTCAACCGACCCTCGATCACCTACCACCTGCAAAACCAAAGACTGAACCGGCGGAATATCGGTGATAATTCTTAATGGCTCCGCTTGGGATACAGCCGGAAGGGCAGCCAGCAATAGAGGTAGCAAACGCATAATCAGCCTTTCTGAATCAAATCGGCTGCGTTATAGTATTACATGTAATAATATAACAAGTCGAAAATCATGCACGAGCTTCCATTCGCCGATCACGATCACGCCAACTGCACCAGCGGCGTGTTAGGGCATGCTGACAAGCTGGCCGAAGAAAAAGGTCTGCGGCTGACCCCTGTCAGGCGGGCAGCGCTGGAAATCCTGCTATCCGATCACCGTGCTATGGGCGCCTATGAGGTGCTTGAGCAGCTGCAGGAAAAAGGCTTTGGCAACCAGCCACCAGTAGCCTATCGCGCACTGGATTTTCTGGTCGAAAACGGACTGGCGCATCGAGTGCAGCGCCTGAACGCCTTTGCTGCGTGTACCCAGCCCACCAAAAAACACCGGCCTGTGTTTTTAATCTGCAAGGACTGTGAACAAGTTGCCGAGGCGGATGCCCTCAACGTGCAGGATGCGTTAAGCATTGCCGCTGACAAGGCAGGCTTCGAAATCGAACGGGTGAATGTCGAAGTGTTGGGCCTGTGCCCCGCCTGTCAGGAGAACACTGCATGAGCCTGATCCGCGCCCACGACATCAGCGTCCACCACGGCGATTTCCCTGCGTTAGAGCATGTCAGCTTTGCCATCGAGGCCGGTGAAATCGTCACCGTGGTCGGGCCGAACGGGTCGGGAAAATCGACCCTATTACGGACGATTTTGGGGGTTTTCGAGCCTTCCAAGGGGCGCATCGAAAAGAAGGCAGGGCTGACCATCGGCTATGTGCCGCAAAAGCTGGCGCAGGACAGCGGTTTACCCCTGACCGTTCGCGGGTTCCTGTCGCTGCCCAAGCGCGTGTCTGACGCGCAGGCCAAGGCCGCATTAGAGGAAACAGGGGCAAATGGCCTTGAACAGAGACAGATTTCGCAACTTTCCGGCGGACAGATGCAACGCGTCCTTCTGGCACGCGCCATCCTGAACGAACCTGACATTCTGATTCTTGATGAACCAACTCAGGGTCTGGACCAACCCGGAGCGGCCGATTTTTATGCGCTGATTGAAAAAGTCCGCAACAACCATGGCTGCGCGGTTTTGCTGGTCAGCCACGACTTGCATGTGGTGATGAGCGCTTCCGATCGCGTGCTTTGCCTGAACGGTCACATCTGTTGCGAAGGCACGCCGACGGTTGTTAGGGACGCCCCCGAGTACCGCGCGCTTTTCGGGCATGGTACACAGGGTACGCTGGCTCTGTACCAGCACGAACACGATCACAGCCACGACGGATGCGATCATGATCACGGGGCGCATTCCAATGATTGACGACTTCCTGCTCCGCGCCGGTCTGGCTGTTATCGCGCTTGCACTAGCGACCGCGCCTTTGGGCTGCTTCGTGATCTGGCGGCGCATGGCCTATTTCGGCGATGCCACCGCCCACGCTGCGATTCTGGGCGTGGCGATTGCCTTTGGCTTTGATATTTCCGTAGGAATCGGAGTTCTGGTGGTTGCCTTGGGCATGGCCCTGTCGGTCACCGCCCTATCCAACCGGGGCCATGCCATGGACGGCGCGTTAGGGGCATTGTCCCACTCGGCGTTGGCGTTGGGTCTTGTAGCAATCAGTCTTATCCGCGGCGTCCGCATTGACGTCGAGGCCTATCTGTTCGGAGATATCCTTGCCGTCACTCAAAACGATCTTTGGGTTATCTGGTTGGGGGTTTTGGCGGTGCCCGCTCTGATTTTGTGGCGCTGGCAGAATTTGCTGACCACGACCCTGAACACCGAGATCGCCCGCGCCTCGGGCATCAACCCCGAGCGCGAGCAAATGGTTCTGACAATCGCATTGGCCATCGTTGTGGCGCTTTCAATCAAAATCGTTGGCGCACTGTTGATTTCGGCAATGCTTCTGATCCCTCCTTCGGCTGCTCGGAACTTTGCGCACACCCCTGCGGGAATGGCGCTTTTGGCTGTTGGATTGTCAATGCTGGCGGGACTGGGCGGGCTTTGGTTATCGTTCAGCGCCGACACTCCTGCCGGGCCAAGCGTGGTTGTTATGGCAGCGGCAATATTTCTGTTTACACAACTCTTCCGAAGAAAGGGATAAGTCATGGCATTGATGGACCGCCTGACCGAGGCCGCAAAATCCAGACAGGCCCGCGTGGTTTTCCCCGAGATGTCTGATCCCCGCGTGACACAAGCATGCGATGAACTTGAAGCACAAGGTTTGTGTGAAACCATTGGTTTGTCTGAACCTGCCGATCACCATGTCGCAGCATTGGTGCAGGCGCGAGGCCTGAAAGAACCCATAGCCCGTCGAATGTTAAACCGCCCGCTTTATATGGCTGCCGCAATGGTCGCCGCAGGCGAGGCCGACGCCATGGTTGC
>Ga0255752_10004450_pt1 | contig 14049 bp, 24 predicted proteins | sample 011ome_25_FD_179952 | JGI IMG/M metagenome (GOLD analysis project Ga0255752, IMG submission 179952) | Coastal salt marsh microbial communities from the Groves Creek Marsh, Skidaway Island, Georgia - 011512CT metaG (version 2) | ecosystem: Environmental > Aquatic > Marine > Intertidal zone >...
TCAATTGTAAAATAAGCTTATTATGGCCAGCCAAAACACGGCAAAGCCGATCGCCTGATATATGGGCGCCATTAATCGCCGCTTTCCATCCAATGCGGCTCGCTTGCCTCTAATATCTTGCAAGCGGCCCAACAATGAACGTCGGCTTGCGTCTGGATTGAATCAACCCATTCGGCAACCTCTTGCGGCTCATCAACTATAATCTGATGGTCGATCAAATTATTTTGGCCGTGGTTAATTGTCCATGCGAGTAAATACATCACATTAACCACTCATCAGGGTGCGGCGTTATTTCATGCATTGCCCGGGCATATTCTGCGGCGTCTGGATCTACGACCGGCGCTTTGCATTCCTTAAACATTCCACCACTGAAACGATCAACCCATAACCCGCAACCATAAACCGGGAATAAATTGGCCGCTTGCTTATAAGTTAAGACACCGGCGCCCCGGTCGGCATTTATCGCCGGCACGTCATGCAATTCGTAGGCATCCCACGGCTCGCCGCATTTTGGGCAATATATATCAGGCATCGGCTTTCCCTTCCTGCTCAATAATTTCGGTTAAATAGGCAAGGCCTTTTTCGTAGGCCGTGGCCGCTTGATCATTGCGGCCGCTGATCAACATCATGGCCATAAATTCAAACTGAAATTTAGCGCTTTCGGCTTTAGTCTTTTGCATCGGTTTTCCTTCCTTTTAACAATGCGTGAATAAGCTTGGATTCGGCCTTGCTGATCGGTTGCCGGCTTGCGGCAATTGCCCGATCAACAGCCTTTTTGTTATATGCGCCGGCCATTATGCGGCGCCCCGGGCCACGGCATCGGCTTTGCGCCGGCTTGTGCCATGGGCTGGAAAACCGACGATCGTTGCCCGTTGCTTTTGGCATAGGCCGCAAGTTTTGCAGGAAACGTCATCGGAATACGTGGCAGGACAAACAACCAAGCGGCGCCCGGCCGGTGTCTTATTAGGCAAGCTTGCCAGCCGGGTTTTATATGCGGCGATCGTTTCGGCCCATTGCTTGCCGGCCGGCGTCCGCTCTGTTCTGCGCTCATATTCAAGCGGCAAAACTGAAACGACCGGGCCGCAATTGGTATCGGCCAGCCGATCGGCGTGGTTAACATCATTGCCGCTTAAATTGATCGTGAAGCCGTTATTATTGGCCATGGCCAGCGCATAATTGTTGAGCGGGTTTTCGATCGGGTCGAAGTGGCTGAATGTAAAACCACGCCGGCCCCGGTTTGCTTCCACCAATGCGAGCAATTTCGGGGCGTCGATCGTTTCCCTATCGCTGGCCGATGGTTGTAAATCGCCGCTTTGATTGTGGCGCCATAATTGACCATCGGGCAAAGCGGCCACTTGTTTTATAAAGTGGTCATATGTTGCGCCGGCATTGCCGGTCGATACTTTATGCCAGAATAAGCCAAGCGGGCCCGTCATGGCATAACAAGCGCCACTTGCTTTTAGCGGGCAAGAGTCGGGGCATGTTTGCTTTCCGCTGGTTGATACCGGTATATCACCGGTTTTCTTGTTTCGGCTTTTCAGCGTCAAATTTACATTGCCGTTTAGCAATGCCGGCGTTGCCGTTTCCGTGTTTCTAAAATTATAGCCCATGATTGGGATTCCTTTTTGCTAGATATGGGCCGGCCAAAGCAGCGCTGGTCAGGCGCCGGCCGGTGCAATCAGAATCTCACAAACATCATTCTCTTGCAACACTAGTTATTACATTAACTATTTTTTATTTGCTTTAAAAATTTTTTCTGATAATGCTTGGCCATTACATACATGTCAGGATCTATGCCGCCGACTACATCTAGTGGGTGCCTATTTTTATATTTTGACGTGCCAGTAAATTTTAGAACAAAAAGGGAACGGTAAGTTCTGGAAAAGAAAGGAAAAATTATATGAAACTAAACTGCCAACAGGCTCACAACATCGGAGAAGCTTTGATGGATGCTGCTGAAACAGCAGTTTCATCTGGTGAAGATCAGCTAGTGGTGACCGCTGAAAACGGTGACATTGCAGCTTATTTACCTTACTCTGATAGCGCTTTGACCTATGACCCAGAGCAGAACTTCTGGGTACAGGTTTGGGAATGATTAGCGGCTCTTCGGAGCCGTTTTTTTCATATTATACTGCTGTATTAGCTAACACCTATATATAGTGTATTACGATAGAATCATTAGTGTGTTTGACGTGCCAGTAATTTTACTACGGCCTCAATTTAAAGAGCTTTTAAATCTTCCAGGCAGAAATCACTGCGAGATCTATCCAGCAAAACGCCTGATAAAAAAACCGCCCCATTGAGGAACCAACTCAAGGGGCGGTTTCGTCTAGCAAAGAGGCGTGAACTGGGAGAAGGATTCACAACTCTGGGGCCCAAGGTTAGAAGGAGGAAAAACCCTTTGGCCATACAAGCACAATACCACCGCAATTATCTTAGTGCAACAGCTATAACAACAACTGTTGACAAAAAGTTTTGGAAGCCTATGCTTAGACCAGCGATGAAAGGAGCACCTTATGCCCTCTGTGAAGCATTATAAAGAGATCACGTTGAAATCAGGTCGTATCGTATACGGCTTCAATCCCAGCGCTACGCTGCGCAGAAAGCTCGGCTACAAGTGGGAGCCATATGATACCGCTGATGAGGCCCGAGCTCGTGCGCTAGCGGCAGCGGCCGCCTTTGCTGAATTTCAGCGTACCGGCCACCTACCCCACAACGTTGACGCTTATAAGGTCAATGGGTTGATTGATGCGTACAAGCGCACTCGCCGCTGGAGAGCGATCGCTCAGGTGGAAAACAGCAAGAAGGCTTACGAGCAATCGCTCCGTGCTATTCGCTCCATGATAGGCGATACGCCAGTGCACACTATTACACCCCTGTTCGCTGAAGATTTCTATCAGCGCCTATGTATAGAGCGTAGTGTTTCTGGCGCCAACGCCATCATGAAAATGCTTGGAATCCTCTGGACAAATGCTGGCATCTTAAAATTGGTTTCAGATAATCCGTTTTCTAAAGTTGGGCTTGAACCTGTGCCATCTCGTGATGTCACCTGGACTGATAGTGAAGTTCATACGTTTATCTCCGTCGCAGATGCCAACGGGCTTTCAAGTATCGGCACCATAGCTTTGATGGCCTTTGATTTGTGTCAGCGCCCCGGTGATTGTCGCAAAATGCTATGGCGCCATTATAATGACGGCGTGTTTTCATTCTCGCAGCAAAAAACCAAAACTCCGGTACACATTCCAGCGACCACGACGCTTGCAAAGCGCTTGGACGATATCCTATCAAACCGCAATCCTGACAGTCCGATAGCTATTTATGAGGGCACGGGTGCTGCTTACAGCGCACGGCTTTTTCGCAAGAAGGCGCAAGCTATACGTGAGATTGCCGGCTTGCCTGAGCACCTCAAAATTTCAGATTTGCGCAGAACTGGCGCTACCTTGCTTGGGGCAAGTTCCTGCAGCGAGGATGAGATCCGTGCCGTGACCGGACATAAGTCTCGCCAAATCCTGTCCGTTTATGTGAAACCTGATTTGCGTATGGCCGCCACCGCCCAGCACAAACGCTCATCTCAACAATCACAAGCAGAGGCGTAGCACATGGAACCTAATCCACGGCCAAAGTTTTTCGATCAGTTCGATGAACCAGCCAAAACTGAGTATGATCGCATCTTAGATGACGTCCGTGAGCAAGCGCATTTCGCCATGCGCAAATATCCTAGATTGAAAAAAAGCGCTGCCTCTGAGGTGGGAGCGTTTTCATTTCTGAGCGGATTTAGGCCCTTAGTACGGTTCGCAATGAACAAGCACCCTGGCATTAAAGTTAAATTAATTGAAATCATCAACGAAGAGGAACCGAATGAATCCAAATGAACGGCCAGCGTCACTTGACCGCTTTAAAGTCAAGAAGTCGAAGCATGAACTGCTGCGGGAGAAATGGCGAGCGGAGCGTCTGTACCTTGAGACGCTAGAACTGCCATCGCTAGCAGATAAGCTTTGAATGAAGATGGGGCCTAACCAGCCTCATTTTTGCTATTTAAGTTAAGATATTGTTTTAGATGCAAATTATGAGGGGTGTGATTTCACCCGCAAAGCCTGAATTAACAACTACATTTAGGTAAAATGCACAGTTATTACACTAAGTATGCATATAGCCATTGACATTATATCTCAACTGTGAGAGACATGCTTTATCGAAACTTGCCATATCTAGCGGTTTTGTTGGAACCAAGTCTTAGGAGAAATATTGTGAAAGACATTGTGAAGAACTTCGACGGCCCCACCAGCCAATTGTTTATTCCTGCATTCATGCAGAAAAACAAAACGGTGAAACCTGCTGCTGGAACCAGCTTTCCAAAATTAGAGAAAGCCGCCTTTTCAGTAGTTAAAAAGATCCTTTTTACCGAGGATTTAAGCGCTGATGCAATCACTGCCGGCATGGCGGTTCCTGTACCAGAAAACGTAGGCTCCCTTCTCGCCCGCACTGATAATGATCTCAGCCTGGGTGTGGTGGGTGCAGCATATCATCCTGTGCAAAACGAGACTTTGCACAAAGCTGTAGAACGCACATTATACAAGAGCTTGCCTAGCACCTTAGTGAATGGAACTGTCTTGACCGAGCAGACCAATCGCAACGGTGCCTTCGTTCGCCTTATGTATAGCATCCCTGCGCTGTACGCCGTTATCCCACAGCTTAATGGCACTTCCACGAAAATGAGCTTTGCCGTCATCGCAAAGAACACTCATGGAAGTACATCGGTTGAAATTAAAGCAGCGTCGATTGATCACGCTTGCGATAATATCAACGTGTACGGCGCCGGCTCTTCTGTATCAAAGCGCCATACGGAAAATTTCAGCACCGAAGAGATGGAACTTTTCCTGGAGCGGGATATTCGCACTTGGTCGAACCGTATGCGGCTCGTGCGCAAATGGGCTATGGCTCCATTGTCTTTGGATGATGCCGAAATGGTTGTATCGCCATTTTTTTCTCACGGAAACCGTTCTAAAATCTTAGACCAGTATCTGGATGAATGTTTGGCTCGTGGCGAAAGTGTTGGAGCGCTGGTCGCAGCACTTACCACATGGAGCAGCCACAACAATGACCGGTTTTACGTTCGCAACAGCCACAACGTAGATAATGTCGCTGAATCTCTTTCTAAGCGAGAGGACACCGTCGCAAAGGTGTTGGATTCAGAGATGTTCGCCAAGGTGTCAGCGTAATGGCTGGTGATAACGAGACATTTTGGACTGCTTTTAACAATGGCCGGCGCTGTCCTTCTTGCGGGAATACCCGTGCGCAGTATCGTGCCCGCTTTGTTGATTACAACGGCACCCCATATGTCAAACCCCTGGGCCGCAAAATCTTTTGCGTTGGTTGCAATTCAAATATTGGATCTAAGCGCTTGGATATGTGGGCCTTTAGCACAACGTGTTAGCGATCGATAGCACGTAGCGCCTATGACCTAGGCGCCTTTTACCCCGCCAGAGTTTTTGTCTCCTTCTCTGGCGGGGTTTTTATTTGGAGCAAATATGTACAATTTTCGTGAACAGCTTGAGATCGTAAAACAGATCAGAATTGCAGAGGGCGAGCATAAAACCCTTAACTGCCCGTTTTGTAATGGGCACAAAAAATTCACGATTGATCGATTGGCCACGGGAGAACTTCTGTGGAATTGCTTCCGTGCATCCTGCAATGCGAAGGGTCGCTATAATGGTGAGCGATCCATAGAAGGTGCAAAAGCATATCTGTCTGGCCGCAGCGAACCTAAAAGTAAAATATCTCGCCTACCAATTCCTGCTATAACCGCCCGGGTGGAACATAATACAGCGGCATGTGAATACCTCAGTAATGTAAATTCACTTGAAGCCTACGAATCCGGGCTAATCAAAATCAGATATGCACCCCGTGAAAAGCGAGTTCTCTTTTATAATTCAGATGCAACTGGAGCCGTAGGCCGAGCCTTGTACCAACTTGGGGCCCAGGGCCCAAAATGGATGACCTATGGTGATGTATCTACCGGCATTCATGTTGGAACAGGCTCAAAAGCAGTTCTGGTTGAAGACGCAGCATCAGCCTGTTCTATTGCTAGGTTAAAAGATTATACTGGAGTTGCCCTACTAGGTACTACCATTACTAGTAATATAAAAAGTGCTTTACTAATTTATAAATTAATTTATATTTGTTTAGATAACGATGCGTCAGGAAAAGCCGCACAGATGACCAAAAAACTCAGAGGGGATGTGTTTCTGAGAGTAACGAACAAAGATCCGAAGGAGCTAGGGGAGCTACAACTCCGACGGATATTGACCAACGAACTAGCTAGTGACCAAATTGACCAAGGAGAAAAACATGGCAGTGAAGAAAATGAGAGGGATAACAGTTTTCGATTTTGAGATCGAAGGAGATTATACCAAGGTGGCCGAAGTAGAAAAAGCGTTAAAAGCCTTTGCCGCTGAGTTCAAAGCCAATATTACAAAAGATGTTAACGTCAAAGTAATTTCGCCTGAGCAAGCCGCTCTAACAGATCGCCGTGGAGACAAAACCGGCCCTGTTGAAAAGATCGTTTTCCGTAACTGATCAGCAAACCTAAAGTTTAAATACGTGAAGCCTCAATCTTTGATTGGGGCTTTTTGTTTGACATTTAACATCACACTTGTTACACTAACTATAGCAACAAGAAGGATGTTACATGGAACTGCCTCTTTTAAAAACGCTTCTGCGTTCATCAGACTATAAAGCAAATCAAAGCAAGCTCAAACGCTCAATCTTCAGCGATGATGCGGCCGAGCTTTATGATCTGCTGGACATGGCTCATGCTAAATATTCGCATGATTTAAAGCCTGATGAAGTATATGCGCTTTGGATTGCAGATCATCCCGTTGCCACCAATACAGAGAAAGCAGATTTCCGAGATCTGTTAGATGATGTGCAGCGCAGTGAAGCGCTATCCGAAGACATCGCCCAAGATGTTATTAGCAAATTGCATCGGCGAGAAATCGGTCGAGAAATCACCAGCCTTGGAATCAATTTGAGTGAAGGCGATACCAGCGCAATGGGCCTCTTGAAGGCCCTGCTCGATCGTGTCGCTGACAGCTACAGTCCGGATGACTTCGGGCCAACGACGAGCAAAGAGTTAGACGAATTACTAGCGATTTCATCTGATGAAAACCGCTGGCAATTTAATATCCACACCCTGTCTCGCCAACTCTATGGAATTGGTGCCGGGGAATTTATGATCGTTCTAGCCCGCCCGGAAACCGGCAAAACCAGTTTTCTTGTCTCGCTGACGGCTGGCCCTGGCGGTTTTTGTGATCAAGGCGCAAAAGTTTTATTTTTGGGAAATGAAGAAAGAACAGAACGCACTATGCTGCGAGCCGTGCAGTCTGCTTCCGGTATGACCCGACAACAAATTGCAGATGACCCCGACACTGCCATGGCCGCTTTTAGCTGTGCCAAAACTAATCTGGAAATGATGAGTGTTGTGGATTGGAATTTAGATACGGTTGAAAGTTTTGTCCATAAAATGAAGCCGGATGTTTTGATTATAGATCAAAGCGATAAAGTTGGTGTTTCTGGCCAGTATCAGGCTACGCATGAACGTTTGCGTGAGCTTTATCGTCGCTTACGAGAATTGGCCAAACGGCACAATTGTGCGCTCATTGGCGTAAGCCAAGCCAGTGCTGAGGCCGAGGGCAAAACCCGGGTTGATTTCTCGATGGCAGAAGGCTCGAAAACCGGAAAAGCCGCCGAAGCCGACGTGATTCTAGGAATCGGAAAACACAGCGGTGATAACGAAGATGGCCAGCCAGACCATACCAGATTTTTGACCATCAGCAAAAACAAATTGTCCGGTTATCACGGCACAATAGCAGTGATGATGGAACCTGATATTGCGAGGTACAATTCATGATTGGGCCTACGTCTAGTGGGTTTTAAAACAATGGGAAAAAGATCTAATTTCCAACGCAAACCCCGAGATTTTTATAAAACACCGGTGGCTGCTGTTGAACCTTTAAGACCGTACCTGCGGAATGCACAAACCTTTTGTGAACCCTGTGCTGGTGATGGTGCCTTAGTAGGTTCTTTGCTTACCATGGGTCTAAATTGTGCCTCGGCTTACGATATCGATCCGCAACAAACTGGCATCCAAAAATTGGACGCCAAGCTTTTAGAAAAGAAGCATCTCAGCGGCGCTGATTTAATCATCACCAACCCGCCCTGGGATCGCAAAGTTTTGCATCCGATGATTGAGAGGTTTTCAAACCTTTGTCCGACCTGGCTACTTTTTGACGCCGATTGGGTGCACACAAAACAAGCCGTTCCTTACCTGCCACGGCTTCGCAAGATTGTAAGTATTGGGCGGGTTAAATGGTTTGAGAATACCACAGGCAAGGACAACTCTTGTTGGCACTTGTTTGACCGGCATGACGAAACTCACACCACTATTTTTTTCGGGAGAGCGCAATGATTGGGCCAGGTGACTTGGATGAATATTTTGATCTGCTGGAAGCGAAGCAGAAAGAATATGCAAATCGCAAGACAACGGAGTTGGAACCCCTGATAGATCGGCAAGTGGAACTGATCCAGGAATTGATTTCAGTGCAAACAAAGATCGTCGCTAAACTGGCGGGGTTCAAAGTATGAAGCGCCTCGTTCTGGATCTGGAAACCACCGTGCAAAAGCTCGGAGGCAAAACCGATAACTCACCTTTCAATCCCGATAATAAATGTGTCTCAGCGCATTTTGGGTGGTTGGGCTGGGATACGGTCGATGAGGTTAGGTCGCTCGTTTTTCATCACAACGAACAGATGAAATCGGATGATCCTGCGCCTTTGCGTGAAGCGCTGTTGGAAGCAGATCTTTTAATCGCACACAACGCCAAGTTTGATGTTCTCTGGCTTTTAGAAATTGGAATGCCGATCCCACCGAAAGTTTACTGTACGATGATCGGGGAATATTTGCTTTCAAAAGGCCAGCGCCGTTTGATCGGCCTGAAGGCTACTGCAGAGCGCAGGAGCATGGCCGCATGATCCGCACACAAAAGAAAAGCGATCTCGTTGATGATTTGTTTAAATCAGGTGTTGGTTTTGAAGCCATGCCCCTGCACGACGTTGTAATTCCTTATGCTGAAGCGGATGTGAAAGCATGTGGCGAGATTTATCTGGATCAAATCAATGATTACGCCAAGCCCAGTAATCAATCGCTCGTGCCTATTCGTGACCTTTCCAATGAAATGCTTCTCGCTTTAACCCAAATCGAGCGAAATGGGATTAATGTTGATCAAGAAGCTTTGAATGCGGTGAAGCATGAATTTACCGTGGAGCAAAAGCAACTCACAAAGCGGCTTTATGAAATCTGCGAAGAGGCAATGGGTGATACGCCGATTAATTTAAATAGTAACGCAGATGTTTCGTCTTTGGTTTATTCTCGCAAAGTCATTGATCGTCATATGCACAAACAAGTTTTCAACATTGGAATCGGGCCAACGGGAAAGCCCCTGCGACCGCCCAGAATGAAGAAAACGGAATTTGCAAAAGCTGTGAGAACCACAACTGAGGTTGTCAAAAAAACTGTGGCAATTTGCTGTGATACCTGTGACGGGCGGGGCCGTATCCAAAAATATAAAGTGAACGGCGACCCTTACAAAAACCTCACAAAGTGCCCTAGCTGTGGCGGCGTTGGCGCCTTTTACCAGTCTACCGGTAAAACTGCCGGCCTAAAATTAACGCCCAAAGATCCAAGTTATGCCAGTGTGAACGGCTTCAAGGTCGATAAAGAAACTTTGGCATTATTAATTGATGAAGCTGAAGCTAAAGGCGCTGATCTGGCTGTTGAGTTTTTAACGAAATACAGCCGTTTGAATGCAGTTTCAGTTTACCTCGACAGCTTCGTTAAAGGCATTGAAACTTGGACACGCAGCACGTCTTTGCTGCATACAAATTTTAACCAATGCGTGACCAGTACTGGACGTTTGAGTTCATCAAACCCCAACTTTCAAAACCAGCCCAAAAAGGGCTTTCCAATCCGGAAATGTGTTGTTTCTCGATTTCAAGGCGGGAGCATAACCGAGGCTGATTTTGTCGCTCTTGAATGGCGCTGCGCTGGAGAATTATCTCGTGATCAACAGATCATAGCAGACATAGAAAATAAAAAAGACATTCACAGCCAAACGGCTACCATCATCCACAGATGCAAACCCGAAGAGGTTTCAAAAGATCTCAGGGCCAGCGTAAAACGGTGGACTTTTAGCCCCCTCTACGGTGGTATTGGCGCCGGTACTGAACCTCATATCCAAGCCTATTTTAAGGCCTTTTTCAAAATCTATACCGGCTTGGCCCGCTACCATAAAAAATTGACAGACGGCGTTTTACTGAACGGTATTGTTGAGACACCTTCTGGGCGCCAATATTATTGGCCAAACGCCAAACGCTTTGGCAATGGACGCATAAGCAATCAAACTCAAATCGTGAATTTTCCGGTGCAAGGTTTTGGAAATGATTTGGTTCAATTATCTGTCGTAAGAGCGCATCGCAAGTTCATCGAAACGCAATTGCAATCGTTACTTATATTGACCGTACACGATAGTATTGTCGTTGATACGCATCCCGATGAAGTTGAACAGGTCAATGAAATTTTGACATGGGCGATGTCTGGGGTTTTGGAAGAAGCGAGCCAGCGCTGGGGTTATAATTTTGCTTTACCCCTGGCGATCGACATCGAGACAGGATCAAGCTGGTTGTTGTAATAGTTAGTGTAATAGCTGTTGACTTATGGCATCAATAAGCGCTATAATAGAATCCTAGCAACTTTGCTTTGACCTAAACTTTTACTCCTTGGAAAGGGATTATTTTATGACAGATTCTACGAAATCTTTGACGATTGATGCGCAAGAGTTAGCGGTATTAGCCCAAGAGATGGGCGCCACCGTTGCAAACAATTCTGGCGGCAATAATGCAAGCCGCTTACCTGAGTTGAAAATAAATTCTCAGGTTGATGATGACAAAGGCAACCAACTTCCTAGGGGCCATTTTTTCATCAAAGGATTGGATCAAAACGCTTACGCACCAGAAGTCATCTTCCGTCCATTATCACACAGCTTCCAATATTTGCATTACGATCCAGAGGCTAAAAAGCTCGCTTCAAAGTCTCTTATCATTGCACATTTTGGGGAAGAGCCTCGTGATACAAAAGGCACTTTGCGTTGCGGAAAACCAATCTCTTCAGTTCTGCGGGATATGCCCCCTGAGCAGCGTGAGAAATTTTCTGACATCACCTGCTTCAGACAGGTAAGAGGGCTTGTGTCTTACAAGGGCAAGACCGTTGATGGAGAGGAAGTGGTTTATGAAAACCAACCGGTGATTTTGATGCTTAAAGGCACGAATTTTTCACCTTTTGAAGATGAGTTTATGAAGGCAATACCCCGAAACCGCAATCTTTGGGATTACCAGTCAAAACTCACATCGAAGCGGCATAAAAATGGATCCGTGACATGGTTCACATTTCACTTTGCACCTGACCTCAAAAATCCGTTGGGGCTCGATGAAACCGTTTTGGAAAGCATCAAAGCTATTCGTGATGCAATCCGATCGGAAAACAAACGTGTAGACGCCGCATATCAAGCGGCCTTGCGTAACGCCAATCTCGACCAAGCCGCCCTAGATGCTATCGAAGGCAGTTTGGAAGATGATTTCACTGATGCTGCTTAATGCTTGAGCCGCAAATTCATATGGCGTTGGATCGTCTATCGAACGATGAGTTCGACCAATTGCGAGTTGATCCCGCTTGGATAGACGAAGCTGCAGAGGCGTTTAAGGACGCCCTGCAGCGCCAATTAATTGATAGAGGGAAAAACGACTTTCGTTTGCGTATGAGCAACGTTGGCCGCCCCCTCTGTCAGTTGCAAATGGCGGCTAATGGTGCTGACGCATCACGCAAGCCTTATAATTTCAAAATGATGATGCTTATCGGCGATGCAGTTGAATGTATCACTGATGTCATTCTCAAAATCGCTGGTGCAAATATTACCGGCGGGAAAGATCAGGTACAGCTTGAATTAGCCGGCACTGTTATAAATGGCACCGATGACGTCGAAATTGATGACAAGGTTTTTGACATCAAATCGTGTTCTCCTTGGGCCTTTAATAACAAGTGGTCAAAGGGCTATGAACATCTGCGTGATAACGATGATTTCGGCTATGTTGGCCAATTGATTGGTTATGCAAAAGCTAAGGGCAAGGATCCTGGCGGCTGGATCACTGTTTGCAAAAGCACTGGTCAAGTTAAGGTTACGCTAGCTGATGTTTCTGCAAAAGAACGTGCGCAGGTAAAATCCAAAATCGAGGCAAACGTCAAAGCGGTAAATACAAATGCGCCGTTTAAACGCTGCTTTAAACCTGTGCCAGACAAATGGCGGGGCAAAGAGACGGGTGCAAAGAAGCTGTGCAAGACCTGCGAGTTTTGTAGCTACTTAGGCGCCTGTTGGCCTGAAGCAGAATATAAGCCTCATCCCTTGTCGGAAGCACAAAACCCGCCGAGATACTGGTACGTGTAGGATAAATGGCAATAAAAACTTCGTCTGCGAAGGCGAAGGGAAGGCGTTTGCAGCAATTTGCTCGTGATTGCATTTTAGCTGCTTTCCCGAAGTTAGATCCGTCTGACGTGCGCTCCACATCAATGGGCGCAGCCGGGGAAGATGTGTTGCTTTCAAAGGCTGCACGGGATGCTTTTCCTTACAGCGTTGAATGCAAATCACTGAAGTCGGTTGCCGTCTACAGACACCTAGACCAGTGCATTTCCAATTGCCCCAAGGGCGCTGAACCCTTGGTGATCATTAAAGCTGACCGCCGTGCGCCACTGGCCATTATCGATGCCGAACATTTTTTTGAACTCATAAAAAGAAAGGCAAAATAATGCCTAATAATATCGAAGAGAATACCATGAACATTAAAATCCGATGTGAAGTGGATGGGTTTGTGGAAGTCACAGTGGAGCACCACTTAACTGAAGACTTGGCCGAAGAGGATGTTGAATCATATCTGGATCTGCTGAACGGGCTGAACCTGATGCTCAAACATCACCCAGAATTTATTGCAATGCACGGGTATATGGCCAGAAGCCTGGCCAATTTCAATGACGATGAAATTCAATTTGAGCCAAGCGAAGAGCTCATGGAAGCCATCAACACCGGCAATGTCGTTCGCATAGATAAAAAGAAAATTCACTGATGGGAATTAAACCGATGAACTCTGTTGAGCGCAAAGCGGCGATCGATCGTGCGATGCAAAATCGTATTGCCAATGAGCCTTATGATGAAGATCCCAATCCTCAATTGGATGTGGTCAATAAACCCCTGCATTACAACGCCGCTGGGATCGAATGTATCGATGCCATGGACGCTATGGTTGAGGGCGCCGATGTTGCAGCCCACGAGGCTTATTGCTGGCAAAATGCGTTCAAATATCTGTGGCGGTGGCCATACAAAAACGGGCTCGAAGATCTCAAAAAAGCCCGCTGGTACATCGACCGATTAATCTCCCAAATCGAAAGGAACGGGCAATGACGCCGGGATACGAATATTACGATCACGAGAATGAATCTTTGCGTGATCCTGCTACCTATTTGGGCAAAACGCCCCTCGAAATGGTGCGCCAATTTCACAAGGTTATGGGCCAAAGCATTGGGCATGAATACGTTCAAAACTCTGATCTAGATCGCCTGAGACTGAAGCTCGTTGCTGAAGAATTTGACGAAATCTGCGCTGCTGAAACGCCAGAAAATCTCGTAAAGGAATTGGCCGATCTTGTTTACGTGCTCTTCGGTTATGCAGTCGCTTTTGGCTGGGATTTAGATGAGGCTGTGCGCCGTGTTCATGCCTCAAATATGAGCAAGCTCGGTGACGATGGCCGGCCAATCTACCGTGACGATGGTAAGGTTCAAAAAGGTGTAAACTATCAAGAACCTGACATGTCAGATTTGGTGAAAATACCATGATGAATTGTCTTCGGTGTGAAACCGAATTGATCTGGGGCGGCGATCACGCATGCGAAGAAA
>Ga0255752_10004454_pt1 | contig 14044 bp, 20 predicted proteins | sample 011ome_25_FD_179952 | JGI IMG/M metagenome (GOLD analysis project Ga0255752, IMG submission 179952) | Coastal salt marsh microbial communities from the Groves Creek Marsh, Skidaway Island, Georgia - 011512CT metaG (version 2) | ecosystem: Environmental > Aquatic > Marine > Intertidal zone >...
GATTTAGACTCCATGTTGAGTAGCTTATTTGAATGTCAAGATATATGGTTAAGTGATGTTCGTAATTTAGATACTTTGAAGTGGAGACTAACAGACTTGTTAGGACTTAAATGGAACAGTGAAACTTATAGTTATATTAAAAATGCAAAGTGATTGACATATCAAATGCAACCCTAGATGTTATACAAGCTATCAAAACTAATAAAGAAATACAGTTTATCCATAGTGGCAATGTTGTTTGTACTGTCAAGCCCATTGCTTTTCATGGAGACTTTGATGGTATTATAACAAACAACGAACAAATAGATTTTCGTTATATGGATAAATGGTTAGGAATTGTGGAGGAACAATGAACATATTTTATTTTAACAAATGTCCAATCAAATCAGCAGAAGATCAACCTGATAAGATGCTAGTGAAGATGCCATTGGAAACAGCACAGATGTTATGTACAGCTCACCGAGAGCTTGATGGTGACGAATATGCTGATGCTAATGGTTTATACAAACGAGCATACTGGAATCATCCATGTACTATATGGGCTAGAGAAGCTAGTGGTAACTATGAATGGTTATACCAACACTTCCTTGCTCTATCCTTTGAGTACACATATAGGTATGGTAAGCAACATGCAAGCTATATTAAGTTACACAAAGCATTAGCTAAATGCCCTGACAATATAACACAAGGTAAAATGACTAAACTTGCACAAGCTATGCCTGATGAATACAAACATCCGGACCCTATCGTTGCTTACAGAACTTATGTAGTCAACGAAAAGCACTATGCTAAATGGGAAAAGGGTAGAGCTAAACCTAAATGGTGGTCTTATGACAGAGTATGACGCACATAAAATCTTTGAAGAACAACAAGAACGTGACAGAGTAACAGCACTACATGCTGATAGAGGAGTAATTGAATTACGATATGCTGATGGCACGACAGAAGTTTACAAAAAACGTAAATGGTTAACTGGTTTTAAATTAATAAGGAGAAGACAATGAAAATTGTAACAACACTAATAGCACTATTAACACTGGTGGTTGGAACAAATATCTTTCTTAGAGTACAAGATCAAGACAGGCTAGAGACTGCTTTGATTTTGTTGGATGAAAGAATTAGTTCAAACACAACCACAATTGAAAAGGTTGAAGATTATATTGTAGATGCAGGTATAGACTTTGAACATATGCAATACATTATGATGGATAACATTAGGGATGTAGCTACTGCACTAGAAAAGCACAAGCACGAGCCTGTGTATGTAGAAGTTCCTGTTGTTCCGGAGGTTGACTCAGTTGAAATTCAACCTGAACCTGAACCTAAACCTGTTGAAACAGAAACACTAGAAAGAACTTACGATCCTGAGACACAATTACATATTCCTAGTCTACCTGTTCCAGTAGTTGTTTGTCCTAAAGCAAACAATAATCTTGGTAAGTTTATAGATGATGTATCTTTACGAAGAGACTACAAGTTTCTTGTAACATATGATATACTAGATAATAAACTAGACAACGTAAGGTTTGATAAAAAAATACCTAGTAAATTAAAAGCAGCTATGATACAATACATAAACTCTTTTAAATTTAATGGTGATGTAAAAGATTGTAAGATATCAATTAAAGTATTGGAGAACTAAATGCAAGAATTTTATAGACTAACAAACTCTGAGTACAAAGAATGGAATAACTTTTGTACCGAGAACTACAAAGAAATATATCAGAATAAAGATGGACATGTAGTACACTATATGCCTGAGTCTGATAGCTTTCATTTGTACATAGATTCAAATGAACAATCAGGTATGCAAAACTTTTTAGAAAAAATGCTTGCATATGATTTATAGCTGTGGTATAATGCACTCACTCAAAGACATGACCTTGATATTAAAGGCTTTCCTTGAGTCACCGAGTAGCATTAGCCCTCTATCTCCATCCTCCTCAAGGAGCTACTTGGTTCAGTTATCTGAGGTGATGGGGCAACTGGCTCATAGCCCCAACTCGAAAGAGTTAGCTATGGTTTTTATAATACTGTTAAATAATAAAGGAGAAAAGATATGGCAGTAGTTAATGGAACTGCGTATTGGGCAAGTATTAAAACACCTAATACCAAATTCGAACCGGTATACACAATCAACCTAGTGGTTGACGAAGATACTGCAAATGATTTTGCGTCAAGAGGACACAAGATCAAACAGATGGATGAAGGTCCGTCTATTGTTATCAAAAGAAAAGTTAATGGACCTAATGGAATGGTTCGTACAGCACCTAGACTTTTAGATGCTGAAAAGAATGAAGTTAACTATTCAGTTGGTAATGGTTCTAAAGTGAGAGTACAATTTAATGAGTACCAAGGAGAAAATAAGTATGGACCATACACAGGTCTAGACTTACAAGCTGTCCAAGTACTTGACCTTGTTGAGTACCGAGCTGAAGATGGTGCAGAATTGTTAGATGGGGAGGAATTCTAATGGTAGATACTCCACAACTGCAAGGTGCACCAATCACTATAAACCAAGAAGATGGTTCTTCCAAGGTTTATGACACAGGATTGTTATCACCTGAAGCACAACAGGCTGTAGATATGATTGCCTTTATCGGAAGATTAAGACAAGTTTTAGATACATCTGGACAGGTATTCAGTAATGTAGTAACTAACAACTTAACAGACGAAGCTATGGTACACGAGATAGCTTCCGAAGCAGAGGTTGTTGAAGAGGACAGTACTGATGAAGAAGACACTAAGTAATAGTGTCATTGGCTCGAGGGCAGGTTGTGGTGGCTTGCCCTCATTTTTTTACGAGGAGGTTGTATGGAAGAGAGTACTTGGGATAAACATAAACTACCATGTCCGAAATGTGGTGGCAGTGACCCAGTATCAACAAACACAGATGGTTCAGGCTATTGCTTTAGCTGTAACCATTATTTTAAAAACTATCAACAAGAAGTTGATGGGAATATCGTAGACATGGCTTCGCACAAAGAGCCTAGTACATTTTTAAACTCTTACACAGGAGTCTTTGGTGACTTGACAGATCGTAAGATTAGTGAATCGGTTGCCAAGAAGTATGGTGTACGTGTTGTTTATGATAGTCAAGGTAACGTAGCTAAGCATATCTATCCTTACTACAATAGCAATGAAGTTGTTTCAACTAAAACAAGAACTGTAAGTACAAAAGGTTTTGTAGTCGATGGTGGCTATGAAGGTACTGGTTTGTTTGGTGAGCAACTGTTTGGTAAAGGTGGTAAGTATCTCACAATAACAGAAGGTGAGTGTGATGCTATGGCAGTCTACGAAATCTTTGATAAGAAGTGGGCATCAGTATCTGTTAAACGTGGTGCTCAAGGTGCAGTCAGAGATATCAGAGACAGCATCGAGTTTGTTGAATCATTTGATCATGTTGTGATCTGTTTTGATAATGACAAGTATGGTAGAGAAGCAGCACGTAAGGTTGCTCGTATTATAAAACCGGGAAAGGCTAAGATCGTTACACTGCCCGAAGGTTTTAAAGATGCTAATGCTATGCTTGAACAAGGACAGTATGCACAGTTTACTAAAGCATGGTGGGATGCTAAGACATACACACCTTCCGGTATTATGGAACTGTCGAGTGCAAAGGACAAATGGTTGCACCGAGAGCAGAAAGAAAGCATTGCGTATCCTTGGGAAGGACTCAACAAGAAACTATTTGGTATGCGTAAAGGAGAGTTAGTTACGTTGACTGGTGGTACAGGACTTGGTAAGTCAAGTATCACTCGTGAGCTTACTCACTATCTAATTAAGAATACCGAAGACAATGTAGGTATTATAGCATTGGAAGAGAACTGGTTGAGAACTGCTGATGGTATTGTATCTATCGAAGCTAATGATCGTTTGTATTTAGAAGAAAAAAGAAAGAACTACACTGACGAACAACTGCAAGAGTTGTTTGATAAAGTTATTCAGAAAGATAAAGTATTTATACATGCTCATCTTGGAGCTACAGATATAGATGAAATTTTTTCTAAACTAAGATACATGATCGTAGGTTGTGAATGTGATTGGGTAATTGTAGATCACTTACATATGTTAGTTAATCAATTAACAGAATCAGATGAACGTAGAGGTATAGATAATCTAATGAATCGTCTTCGTTCTTTAGTTGAAGAGACTGGTGTAGGTATGTTCTTAGTATCACATTTACGTAGAGCATCTGGTGATCGAGGACACGAGCAAGGTATTGAAGTATCTCTGTCTCATCTCAAGGGATCTCAAGGTATATCACAACTATCCGATTGTGTCATTGCATTAGAACGTAACCAACAAGCAGAAGATGAAATGGAATCTAATACAACTAAAGTTCGTGTACTTAAATCTAGATACACAGGAGATACCGGCTTAGCTTGTAGCTTGCTTTATGATGTACAAACTGGTAGAATGAATGAGGTTACTGATGAAGTAACTCTTGATGACGTACCATTTTAGGAGATATTATGAAAGAAATAGTATTTGATATAGAAGCTAATGGATTATATCCGGATAAGATTTGGTGTATCGTAGCTAAACCTTTAGGTGAAGCTGTGGTATCGTTTGGTCCTGATAAGATCGAAGAAGGTATAGCTTATCTCCAAGATGCTGATGCCTTAATTGGTCATAACATTTTAGGATTTGATATTCCTGTAATTAAAAGGCTACACGGAGTAGACTTAACAAATTGTAAAATAAAAGATACTCTAGTTATGTCTCGATTGTTTAATCCTGTACGTGAGAATGGTCATAGTTTAAAAACTTGGGGTTACATTATTGGGTTTCCTAAGGATGAACAACCTGAAGACTGGGATGATTTCTCACAAGAAATGCTAACGTATTGTCAGAAGGATGTTATCTTAAATGAAAAGGTTTATGTACGTTTACTGAAAGAAGGTGAAAACTTTGAAGACGAATCACTGGATTTAGAACATGGAGTTGCTACAGTTTTAAAAGATCAAGAAGATAATGGTTTTGAATTTAATCAAGAATATGCCATGATGCTAGTTGCTAAACTGAAAGAACGTATGTTTCAAGTTGAGAAAGAAGTACAGCAGGTATTCAAACCTAAAATGGTAGATGTCAAACAAGTACATCCTAAGTTAAAGAAAGATGGAACTTTATCTAAGTCCGGTTTAACTGCAGAAGAATACGATAGATTGATTGAGTCAGGTGATTACAAACCTTTCATGAGACAAAAGCTACAACCTTTTAACTTAGGTTCTCGTAAACAGATTGGTGAGTATCTAACAGACTTTGGTTGGAAACCTAATAGGTTTACTCCTACTGGTATGCCCATTGTAGATGAATCTTCTCTAGCTAAAGTTAAAAATATACCTGAAGCTAGGTTGATAGCAGAGTTTCTGTTGTTACAAAAACGGATAGCTCAGATTGATTCTTGGATACTGGCTGTTAAAGAAGACAATCGAGTACATGGTTTTGTTATACCTAATGGAACTATTACTGGTCGTATGTCTCATCGTGCTCCGAATGTTGCACAAGTTCCTAGTGTCGTTAGTGAGTACGGTAAAGAATGTAGGTCCTGTTGGACAGTACGTGAAGGTTATAAATTAGTAGGTATAGATGCAAGTGGTTTAGAATTAAGAATGCTTGCACACTATATGGATGATAAGGAATATACAAATGAGGTTACAGAAGGAGACATACACACAGCTAATCAAAAAGCTGCAGGACTTAAATCAAGAGATCAGGCAAAGACATTCATCTATGCATTTATATACGGAGCAGGAGATGCTAAAATTGGGTCAGTGGTTGGAGGAGGTAAAAAGCTTGGAGCAGAACTTAAGCAACGCTTCCTCGATAATAACCCATCACTTAAAATTCTTAGAGAACGAGTATCTAAAGCAGCTAAACGAGGATACCTCAAAGGATTAGATGGTCGTAAGATATTTATTCGTAACGAGCATGCAGCACTAAACAGTTTATTACAGGGTGGTGGTGCAATAGTTATGAAAAGAGCTTTAATTATGTTAAATAATATGATAAACTTACAATCTTTAGATGCTAAGTTTGTAGCAAACATTCATGACGAATGGCAGATGGAAGTCAGAGAAGATATTGCAGACTTTGTAGGTGAGTTAGCAGTACGTTGTATAGAAGATGCAGGTAAGTATTACAACTTACGTTGCCCACTTACAGGTGAATATAAAATAGGAGATGATTGGAGTGAAACACATTAATAATATAAAACGAAAAGGAGACCTAGCTGAGTACTATGCAGTCACTTGGTTGTGGGATAATGGTTATGAAGTCTTCCAAAACTCAGGATGTACTGGTCCAATAGATATGATTGCAATGAAAGAAGGACAGGCAACTTTAATTGATGTTAAGACTATGACTAAAGATAAAAATAGTCCGAACTACAGAGGTAAGATAAGTAGAACTGAAGCACAAAAACAATTAGGTGTTAAGTTCTTACTGTTCAATCCTGAAACAAGAAAACTAAGATGGTCACGTCATGGTAAGAAAGGGAGAATACCTAATGAAGAAAAAACAATTAGATAATTTAGTACCTGATATTTACAAAGCTCTTGGTCCGTTGACCAAAGGAGAAGGATTGGATATCTCAGACGAAATGATTGATTCATTTGGTGAAGATATGAAATCAGCGTTACGAGACTGGGTAAAGAAACAACCTAAAACAAAAGATGCTTTACGTATGTCAAACATAGGTAAGCCTGCTCGACAGCTTTGGTATAACAAACATTCTAAAATCAAAGCTAAAGATTTACAGGCTACTTTAATGATTAAGTTTTTGTATGGTCATATATTAGAAGCTCTTGTTGTATTCCTTGTTAAACTATCCGGACATAAAATAACTGATCAACAGAAAGAAGTAAATGTAGGTGGTATCAAAGGACACATGGATTGTAAAATCAATGGAGAAGTTGTTGATATTAAATCTACATCAGGCTTTGCATTTAATAAATTTAAGAACGGAACTCTACCTGAGAATGATAGTTTTGGATACATGGCACAGCTTGCCGGATACGAAGAAGCAGAGGGTACAGATCAAGGAGGTTTTCTAGCCATCAATAAAGAAACTGGAGAACTTTGGTTCTTTAGACCGGATGAGCTTGACAAACCTGATATAAAGTCTAAAATTAAAGGGTTGAAGGCAACTCTAAAAAAGCCTGAACCTCCTGAGTTATGTTATCAACCGATAGCAGATGGTACTCAGGGCAACTTCAAACTTCCGAGAGAATGTACATGGTGTCCTCACAAAGTAGAATGCCACTCGGAATCTAATCACGGACAAGGACTTCGTATCTTTGATTATGCGAGAGGTCCTGTCTTTTTCACAGACGTAGTTACTGAACCTAGAGTTCGGGAGATAACCCATGAATGGCAAGAAAAGTAAATTAGTACGTAGACAAGCAGAGAAACTTCAGGTACAATGGATAAATAGTTTATTGACTGAGGATGCTGACAAAGTAACACCTCAGACTTTAGCTCAAGCTTTACCTGATCAAGAATATTATTACAAAGGATACACAATACATCACTCTTTTATGAATCACAAGTGGGTAGAAAAGAAAGTCAAAAAGAATATAGATATTACATTGGATGAATTATTAAGTAATCATGGCTGAAGTTAATCTAGATGAATTAAAATTAGAAGACTTATTGTTTATTGTAGGTGGTTCAATCTTTCAAGGTAATACAACTGACGATATAGAGTTAGAAGTATTGTTACGATTAGAAGAGTTATTAAATATTAAAATTGATGAGAGGTTAAATGGCATACCTAAAGGTGCTATTATACATTAGGAGATAAGATGGAATATAAATTTGATGAAAACATAAATTTAAGATCAGTGCAGCAATACATTGATAACACTTACACAGAGCATTATGCTCATTCAAAATACCAAGCTACGGATATGATCATTGATGCAGGACATGGAGAAGGTTTTTGTATTGGAAATATCATGAAGTATGCTATGAGATATGGAAAGAAGAATGGTAAGTCTGAGAAAGATTTACTTAAGATTATTCATTACGCATTGATTGCTTTACACTTAAATCAGGAAGATAATAAAGATGATTAAAGAATATTTAGGAATACAAATAGATTACAGTAAAGATAAGAAACTAGATAAGTTTAGTATTGATACATTACAAGACAGATACTACTGGGAAAATGAACAGAGTCCACAAGAAGCTTTTGCAAGAGCTGCAGTTTTTGGAGCTACATATAAAGGTAATATAGATTTTAATTTAGCACAGAGGTTATATAATTATGCATCCGATCATTGGTTTATGTTTAGCACTCCTATACTTAGTAACGGGGGAACAACTCGTGGCTTACCTATTAGCTGCTTTCTCAATTACGTACCTGATTCGAGGGTTGGTCTTTCTGATCACTATGATGAAAACATATGGCTCGCAAGTTCAGGTGGAGGTATCGGTGGATATTGGGGAGATGTTAGGAGTGATGGGGTGTCAACTGGCAACGGTTCTCGTTCTACTGGATCAATCCCGTTTATGCATGTCGTAGACTCTCAGATGCTTGCCTTTAATCAAGGCACTACAAGACGAGGAAGTTATGCTGCATACTCTGACATCTCTCATCCAGAAATTGAAGAGTTTATTAATATGCGTAAGTCTTCTGGTGGTGATATCAATAGAAAGAATCTTAACTTACACAATGCAGTCAACATAACAAATGAATTTTTAGAAGCTGTTAAGACTGATGATGAATGGAGACTGATAGACCCTAAGACTAATGAGCCTACGAAAGTTATTAGTGCTAGAGAATTATGGATGCGTTTACTTGAGACTCGTGCAGAGACTGGTGAGCCTTATCTAATTAATATAGATACATGTAATGAAGCTCTACCTAAAGGACAGAAAGATTTAGGACTACAGATCAAACAAAGTAATCTGTGTTCTGAAATAACTTTACCTACCAACAACGAACGTACTGCTGTATGTTGTTTATCAAGTGTCAATTTAGAATACTATGATGCTTGGAAAGGTAACGAAGAATTTATAACAGATTTAGTGACGATGCTTGACAATGTCCTTGAGCATTTTATTGGAGAGATAGTACATACAGAAAAATTAGGTGGTTACACTGCAAATTATAAGAGGTTTAAAAATTATGTTAAAGAAGGTAAAGAAGGTTTGGTCAAGGCTGCATACTCAGCTTACAGAGAACGATCAATTGGATTGGGTGCAATGGGATTCCACTCCTATCTCCAAAGTAAAGGATTATCTTTTAACGGGTTACAACAAACTGGCATCAATAACACAATCTTTTCTGATATTAAATCCAAAGCTTTACGAGCTACTACAAAGCTTTCTGAGGATCGTGGTGAAGCTCCTGATGTACACGGTAGCAATAAGCGTAACTCTCATCTCTTGGCTGTTGCTCCTAATGCCAGTAGTAGTATTATATGTGGTGGCACTTCCCCTAGCATTGAACCATATCGTGCTAACGTATATACGCACAAAACTTTATCGGGTAATTACAAAGTTAAAAATAAATTTTTAGAAAAACTTCTTAAAAAGAAAGGGTTGAATGTCGAAGAAAGAGAAAAGGTTTGGAAAGATATTTCAAACGAAAGAGGTTCTATACAAAATATTAAAATATTTAATAAAGAAGAAAAAGAAATATTTAAAACAGCAGACGAGATAAATCAATTACATTTAGTAGAACATGCAAAGATTAGACAAGAATACATTTGCCAAAGTCAAAGCGTTAATCTTTTCTTTGTACCACCAAAGGCTACAGAACCTCAAGAAGTACATGATGAATTTTTACAATACTTAAATGACGTACACTGGTATGCTATGCACCATTTAAAATCATTGTACTATCTTCGATCAGATGCAGCTAAGTCTGCTGAGAATGTAAATGTAAGAATAGCAAGAATTAATTTAGAAGACACAGAATGTATAAGCTGTGAAGGATAAGAAATGACAGAAGAAAAATTTGATACAATGTATGAGGGCAGATTTGATGCTCTTCAAAAGAAATACGAAGCTGAGATAGCTATTGCTAAATCAGAATTAAATACATACTTCTCGTTAGGTATGGGAGTAGCAGAACATCCTCATATAATAGAGTCTATGGATTTACTTTTAGATAAGATGGCTGCTGCTCAAGAGAAGTTAGAGTTATTACTCAAGGAGTTTTAAATGGCAGACGATACCTTTCGTCAGTTTTGTACTCGAATGTGGTTGGATTACTGTGATGAAAATTCATCCTTTGGTTCGACTATTTTAAGTGAAAAAGAATATATTAAAGAATACAATCAATGGTTGTTACAACAATACGCTAAACATAAGGAGGAACAGTGAGCTTATTAGGAACACAAAATTATTTTAAACCATTCGAGCATCCTTGGATGTTTGATTACTGGGATTTACAACAACAGATGCATTGGATACCAAATGATGTACCACTAAATACAGATGTCAAAGACTGGAACAACCACTTGACAGATGAAGAACGCAATCTAGTTAAGCAAATATTTAGATTGTTTACACAGTCAGATGTAGATGTTGGGTCAGCATATATTCATAAGTATATGAAATTATTCAGAAAACCTGAAGCACAACTTATGATGTCAGCTTTTGCAAACATGGAAGGTATACATCAGGTAGCCTATAGTCAACTGTTAGAAACTATTGGTATGCCTGACAAAGAGTACAAAGCATTTGCAGAGTATGAAGAAATGGCTAACAAACATGAATACCTTTTAGACTTCAAACCTACAAGAAACAACAAAAGAGAAATAGCTAAAGCTTTGGCAGTCTACTCTGCTTTTACAGAAGGATTGCAGTTGTTTAGTAGCTTTGCAATCTTGTTAAACTTTCCTAGATATGGTAAAATGAAAGGTATGGGTCAGATTGTAACGTACTCTATACGTGACGAGTCATTACATGTTGAAGCTATGACTAAACTATTTAGAGAGTTTGTCAAAGAAAATCCGGACATTTGGAAAGATGATCTTAAGAAAGAATTATATGATATCTGTAGGAAGATGGTAGAATTAGAAGATAAGTTTCTTGATCTAGTATTTGAGATGGGTAATCTTGAAGGACTTACTAAGGATGAAATGTATGCATACAACAGATACATAGCTGATAGAAGATTATTACAGTTGGGATTAAAACCAAACTTTAAACAAAAAGACAATCCTTTGGAGTGGATTGACGAAGTGATCGGTGTCGAACATCAAAACTTTTTTGAAGGTAAGGCAACGTCATATATGAAAGCAGGGCTAAGAGGAAATCATGGAAGTTTAACTTTTACGGAATTGCAAAATGAAAAAGAATGAAGCCACATTGATTAGCTACAAATTAGTAATAGATCAAAAAGGAAAAGTATATAGTGAACGTAGTATCAGTGACATAGATCAGATCGAGGAACGATTTAATCCTATCCTGTTTAATACTTTAAAGACTACGTTACGTAAGGCATCCTCAGAACTAGATGCCATACATAATAAAATAGAAGCAGACTTGAATTGTAGAATACAATAGTTACTGAGCTAAAGGATTCTTGTTTTCATCTTTCAGTGTAGCTACATCAGCTTTGAGTGTGGCTACTTCTGTCTTGAGACTCACAATATCAGAGCTGTTATCAGGAATAACAATCCCATCAATTTGCTTTTCTAAATAATTTACAGATGTTTCTATTGCTACAAATCTTTCTTCAATAATTTTTTGAGCGTCTTCTGTATCTCCAATCCCACCTATTTCTGCTTCAAGATTCTCTAATCTATTTACATAAGTAGCACCAGTATATCCAAACCCTGCTAGGGTTGCAACGATACTAACTAAAGCTATTAGTTGTGTAGTTTTATTTTCAAACCATTCCATATTTTTCTCCGTTATAAATTCGGTTGCATGTCTATCATGTCACCTAATGTTTCAAGACTAGCACCTGCTAATCCATAAAAAGCTTGTGTATTATCTCCAATCATAGCATCTGTATAGATTGCTCTTGGTTCATACCAAGTTTCTTGCTGTGGTATTTGAGCTTCTCTATACGCATCAAATCCTGCAACGTATCCTAAGTAAGCTACAAGAGTTGTACTGTCTGCGTATTGTCCTGTCTCTTCTTGTTGTTGTTCGGCTTGTTCTTGTTGTTCTTTAATATTGTTTGCTATAATTTGATCAGCTACTTGGTCAGCTTCAGAAGCTGTCATGACTCCTGAAATAGCTGTATCAATCTCGCCTTGCATATCTTGTACTTGTACATCTGCCATTGCAACTTGTGGAGTACCATCCATGTCTGGCATAAGAGTAACAGTTACACTCGTTGAAGAGGTATCTACATCCGAACTCATTGACAAAACTTGTTGATTTTGTGCTGATGCTGAAACAACTTGATCTGATATGCTTGGTGAGCTTGTTGTACTGATGCCACCAGTAGATGAAATAGAAGCTCCTGAAGACCCACTTACACTACTGCTAACTGCAGATACTCCTGAACTTCGATTCGTTCCACCAGAGCTACGTACGGAGCTAGAAACACTATTCCTTGCAGTTTGAATAGTATTAGCTACAACGTCTAGTGCAGATACTCTTACTGAGCTTCTTTCTTCGTTGATTTCTTCGGTGATTTCTTCTTCGGCTTCGGCAAGAAGTTCTTCACGACTTTCTGTAGTCTCGAAGACTTCATCAGCTTCTTGTATTTCTTCCAACTCTTCTTCAAACCACTCTTCAATTTCTTCCAACGCTTCAATAAGTTCTTCTTCATCTCTTTCATCATTTCTAAGTTCATCTTCTAATTCCTCTCTTATAATTTCAAATTCAAATACTTCTAATAGCTCATTTGTATGTCCAAATATTACAGGCTCATCAATTCTTTCTAAGCTTACAATATATTCTTCTTCTATATTTGGCAGAGCTTCGTAAGACTCTTCAATAAATATTTCTTCAAAGTATACCTCATCGTCATAGGGTTCGTCAAACATAACAACAAAGACTTCTTCTTCTTCGTATTGAGGTTCAACAAATACATAATCATCTATCGGTTCTTCGTACCACTCATCTTCAAATAAAAGCTCTTCGTAGTACTCTTCTTCTTCATAACCATAATCAAACTCATCTTCTACAAAGTAAGCTATTGATTGCTCTTGCTGATAACCTGCACAGAACGGAGCATACTGAGGGTCTTCTGCACATTGTTGGTCGTCATAGGCTTCCCAATAGTAAGGACAGCTAGTGTCATATAGGGAGTCTATGTCACATTGTTGAGACAAGTAAGCATCTGCATAACCTGAACAAGAAGTATTATTTAAAGGATTGCTACAGTCTATGTAACCTTCACTATATAGAGAACCACCACCCTCTAGGTTTTGGTTTTTATCTGAATTATTCCAATCGTAGTTGTAACACGTAGAAGTGTTGGTACTACCTGTATTACATTCATCATGGAAATAATATGTATACAGTTGAGAAGAACTTCCTTGTTCACCTATTAATACATCGTGTTGAATAACATCTAAACCACCATATCTAAACTCATAGGTATTGTTGGTCCACAATATAACTTCAAAGCTGTTGTCAGACTCTCGGTTATATTCTCGCATGTTATACCATCCAAAGACTGCCTTGTCTGAAAAGTTCTTGGCAAGCATTTGAGAGTTATTATCTTGTATCATGTCTGTCCAAAAAGGATACAAGGTGTTGTCATATTGAGGTAACGGATCGGGTGTATAGTCACCACAGTAATTATCATACGATATGTTTCCTGTACCTAAACCAAAGTGTAAACAACCATTGGTTGCCATACGAGCAGACGTGTAATCGTTGTCATAAAAGGTAAAGGTAAAGTCTAAATTAAATGCTGCAGATAAGCTATCGTCACCTGAGTTTAGATTAGTAGTTCCGGTTTGATTGGTTAGGTCAATCAAGGACTGATTGCCTTCATAGATGTATGTAGAGCTAACGAGTGTACTAAAACACAGTAGACTACTGGCTATAAAATTCTTTAGCACAGGTACGTCCTGATTTCTTTTTACCGTTTGAGTTTCGTTGTGTTTTACAATGT
>Ga0255752_10004468_pt1 | contig 14023 bp, 21 predicted proteins | sample 011ome_25_FD_179952 | JGI IMG/M metagenome (GOLD analysis project Ga0255752, IMG submission 179952) | Coastal salt marsh microbial communities from the Groves Creek Marsh, Skidaway Island, Georgia - 011512CT metaG (version 2) | ecosystem: Environmental > Aquatic > Marine > Intertidal zone >...
GAAAGGTTACCGAAAAAGAAATCAAGAGGTGGATGGATGTTGTCGGTTATCGCTTGGTGCTTGTCGTTGAGAAGTTACCTGCGCTCTCGGAAGCAACGAAGGAAGCCGTGATAATTGACAAATCCCTACTCGCAGGGAAGCCGAATCACAAGCGACGGATGGACGCCCTGTTCCGATGGTCGGACAGAAAGCGAGTCCATCAAGCGTTTGAGGGAACACCCATCCCTCTCGCCCTCGCATTTTTACGAGAAAACAAAAGGGAGGACATTGGTTTGTGGCGGATGCTCGCAGATGTGGCGTTCACCCTTCCCGATGAATACGCCGAGGCCGTCATGGTCTACGGTGTCAAACCATTTCGCCAGCAAGTCAAGTGGCCCAAGAAGAAGGCGAAGGCCGACGAGCGACCACCGATGTTCCGTGAGTCCGACAAGTATTGGCGTGAAATTATTCATGCCGATGTTGAGGCTCGCAACGAGGTTCGGACGAACAATGTTGATAACCTGCCGCGCACGCTGAATAAGCGTCGTGAGAAGGTTTCCCAATGGTTGTAGAATTAGCGTTATTTCTTTTCGTGGTGATACGCACCCTCTACATTCTCAAGGGCTACGAGGTAGCAGTTGAAGAGATTGAAGCCTACGGGCAACAGCCCCACTTTGAGGGACAACCGATGCCACACGACATGAACGCGCTGATGTGGTATGACCTATGAAGGTTCGGCACAATTATATTAAGTGCAAAGGTAAGAGTGACCATGAGCGCAACGAATAGTCGGATTCGTCGCGCCATTCTTGATGTCCTTTGGCAACACGGGCCGCTGACAAAAGAGGAAGTGGCCGTCCATTTGGCAAACGAAAAGGGTGTCCGTCGGGTTCCCTCGCCCCATTCACTTTCCGCCTTGTTGTGTAAGTCCCACAGCATTATTATTGTCGGAAAGAAAACAGTGCATAACATCGTCGGCGTCAAGGCACAGCACGCCTTGTATGACCTTGACCGTGAAGTGGTTCTCACGAAGGATGAGATTCTGTTCGTGCGTGAGCCGTCCACCATGACGCCCGCCGAACGGAAGGTTTGTCGCAAGTGTGGGTGTGGTCGGACTCGTGTGTTTCCCGACGGCACCGATGAATGCCTCTCGTGCCAACGAATCGGTTAGCCGTAAAAATGACAAACCGAAAGCCTTATAAACCCCCTTGCCTATCTGTATATATGAGCAAGGGAAGGAAGGCGCAGACCATACCACATGTGGAGTATGAGGTGCTGAAAGAGGTGTTGAACAACATACCTCTTGAAGACCTCTACGACGCTATGGTGGCTGACGAAACCAGCGAGAAGCGATTCAAGAGCGGGGCGGCAAATGTCGCCAAGTTGATTCGCAACCTCATGGTTCGTCGCCAGCACCGCCTTCCCCACGACCATGAAGACTACAAACAAAAGGAGGAATGAAAATGAACGGAAACGAAAGACAGGTTTTGATTGGCTACATTGGGACAATCTCTCACATTATGAGAGAGCGCAAAGACTTGACCCCTGCTAAGAAAAGGGATGCTGTCATTGATTTGTGTGGCAGAATTGAGGACTTTCTCATGCTTATGGATGTGGTAGAATGACAAAGAAGGAATGCAAACATCAATGGACGCTTGACGACGCCGCAGGTGCGGACTCATCCCACACCCAACTTTACTTCGGTTGTTCCAAGTGCTTCGCCACCCGCTACATCGTTCTCAACATCGGGTTGCAGGACGCGAACAATGTGTGGCTTACGACCGTCAAGGACGGCGGCATCAAGGGGGCGGTTGAATGACCGTCAAGCGAAGCCCATACCGTGTCGGACAGAAGTTGACTGTCCCACAATTCAAAGCCCAAGCACCACGATTTGACAACCGTTCCTTCCCATCGGGCACCGGTGGTTTTGTCGTGAAAGAAATCCACAAGACGGCTCACACCAGTGGTGGCTACATCTTCACCGCCGAGTCTGTGCGCCTCGTCAACGGTGAGCGCATGAAGGCGACATGGATGGTCACCTTCCCGTCCTTCCGACGCGCCACCGTCAAGACTCCCTACTTCACATCGCTTCGTTTTTGGACGGGCGACGGCTTCTCCCAAGCCGACGACGAGAAGCCTTTTATCCCTACATTGAAAGGCGACATCAACCAGCGAAGGAAGCACACACCCGCTGACCGAAACGAGAAGATGGTGCTTGCAGACTTTTTGGAGGAATGAACATGGGCTTTGACAACTTCTTGGAAGTCATCATGGACTTGAAATACAGCCAACGCTTGAACCGCTACTCGTTCGCAAAATTGTTTTACGCCAATGCTACGGACGAGGACTTCCTCAACGGTCAATGGTATTTGTTCCGTGAAGCCCCACTACGCTACATTTGGACAAACCTCAACAACAGACAAATTGCATTGTTGTATGACTTCATCTACGGCGAGAAGGAGGTCGTCCAATGAGCGACCGACTGAACAATTTCGTTTCCGACAAAAATGTGAAGTGTCCCAACTGTCGCGACCCCCACGGTGTATGGACTGTGCGAATCACCACTTACAAAGACATGAAGAACAAAATGCACTTTCGGTGCATGACCTGTTCAAATGTCATCACCTTTAGGGTAGGAAGTGGGCACCGATGATTTCTCGTGTCGCTCGTTATTTCACCGTAAAGGTTCTTCGTCAAAAGGGCCTTCACCTTTGTCCGCTGTGCGATGGGCAAGTCATTTCCACGCAGGAACACACCTGCTTTTTCTGTGAGCAATCCGCCAAGTGGGAGTTGATTCAATGAGTATGCTCGGTCGTGCATTTTGGGCTATGCTTGGTTTTGCTCGTGAACCCGACTACATCAAGGAGGAAGAATGATGGTGTGGGCTACTGATTTCCGCCCTACGCACCTTTCCGGTGTCGTCGGTCAAGACCCCATCGTTTCCGAATTGATGCAGGTTGTCATCGGTGAGATGCCAATGCAACACTACATTTTCTATTCCCCCGAAGCGGGCACAGGTAAGACCTCCGTGGCTCATGCGCTTGCGAATGAGTTGGGTTGGCAAATCGTTGTGTTCAACGCTTCGTCTAAGCGAGAGCGAGGTATCGCTTTCGTTGAGGAAACAATCATCCCCATGACCCGAAGTGGTATTAAGGAAAGAATCTTTTTGCTTGACGAAGCAGACCAACTTACCGACGACGCACAATCCGCCTTGAAGGGCGTGATTGAGAACGCCGCAGGTTATTTCATTCTCACCTGTAACCGATTGCCGAAGGTTTCTCGTTGGCTTCAATCCCGATGCCAAGTGCGAACCTTCCAACCTATCGCTCACGACGACATGGTTCAGCAGTTGAGCAAGGTGGCCGTGGCGAAGTCCCCGAACACCAGCAAAGCGGCAATTGAAATTATCGCAAAAGCACATCTCGGTGATTTGCGAAACGCCATCGGTGCGTTGCAGACTTACGCCAACTTGAAGCGCAGGGATGCCGATATGTTCCTTGACAGTCTCACCGCACCCTCCATTGATTTCAAGCGATTCCTCCGTCTTTGCTTCGTTGAGAAGGCGTATGAGGATGCCGTCAAATTGTTCACGGGTGAAGTGCGACACCAAGTCCGTGAATGTTTTTCTTTTGCCGTAAAAGGCAACGCTGGAACAGAATCCAAAATGCAGGTCATTGAGGCGGCAATCACCGCCGAGAGAGACTTGCTGAACGGTGTGGATGAGGAAGTGGTGCGCCATAACTTCGTCCGTATGCTTGTTGGTGGAGGGCAAGCATAAGCCTTATAACCCCACAAAATACCCCGAAAATACAAGGAAGCGATACAATGGTTGCCTACGAAGACATGTTGAAGAAAGTTGCCGCACAGACGAAAACCGATGCAGACACCCTGTCCGCAAAGGCCGATGCTGTCCTTCTGCAAGAAGGCGCAGGATGGGAAGCCGCAGGTAAGAACGATGAACAACGCAAGACGCTGGCTCTCCGAGTCGCCGCCCGCCAACTCGTCGCTGAGAAGGCCAAGTTGTCCCGCAGTGGTGCCACCCTCTACGAAGGCATGTTCATCAATGTGCCTCGTGAGAAGGATTGGGCCAAGATGGCTTACAACAAAACGAAGAACACGCTCGCCGGTCTTGACATGGACGGGCGACTTGCTCTCGTTTCGCAGGGTGCTGTGGTTCTCTACGAGAACAACCACGACGGCACCTACACCCGCCACGCCAACCCCTCCCTGCTCAACCGTGATTCCTTCTCCGAGGATGTCACCTCAACCGAAGTCACCTCCGTGCCACCACGAAGCATGGACTTGGACGCCAACACCTCCTTCTCTTTGATTTGGGACAAAAACAACACGCACTTTGCCAACGGCAATCCCAACTTCAAGTATGGTGCCAACCGCCCGCTTGAGGAACCCGACCGCTCGTGCCTGTTCTTGGGTCGCAAGCAAGGTTCCAACGACACCCCCTCCGTCATCTCCATGCGCTTCAACGGTGCTTTGGCGAAGGAGTCGTGGCCCACCTTCGTGACCGGCACTATCGGCATGAAGCCAGCCAACCGTGACGACATGGCTTACGGGACGAAGGCTACGGTGTTCACTGCCGACGCCAACCTCACCAACATCTTCTCCGGCCCGCCTCTCGCCATCGGTGAGTCCGGCCCATCCGGTGCTGTCGCTGATTGGCTCGGTGATACGCTGTGTCAATCCTTGTCCGACTGTCACACCGGCTACGCCGCCCTTGATGACAAAGCCAAGTGGGACACGACTTTCGGCACCGTCGTTGAAGTGGTTCACATTGACCCACGGGACAACGGTGGCTTCATCATCACCCTCGGAGACATGGACATCATGTCCGACGCCGCACCTGTGGAGTTGTATGTTTCCGCCAAAGAAGAAGGCGAGGTTGACTTCGGCGTTGGTTCCGAAGTCCTCATCGTCGGCTCTCCGTGGGTTTCCCGTGAAGGCGAGCAACGCTTCATGGTCAACGGCTGGTGGTGCATGAACGCCATCGCACCTCTCGCTGACACCGACTTCTCCGGCGACGGCGACGGTTGGGACGCTTGATTTGTTTAGGGGGAAAAGAATTGCACAACATCGTGAACGGAAGTGAGGCCCGTGTGGCTTTGTCTACGGCGGTTCGTCTGCTTGCGGACAGCGTGCGTAGCACCCTCGGCCCCAATGCTCGGACGGTTCTCGTTCAGCAAGAAGGCCGACCTCCCTCCGTTCTCAACGATGGCGTGAAGATTGTTTCTGCCGTAAAATCAAACGACCCTGCCGTTCAAGCATCCCTTGACCTCATCCGCCAAGTCGCTCTTGAAGCACAACAGGCATCGGGCGACGGGACGACCACCGCAACGCTTCTTGCTGAGGCTTTGGTTGAGAATTATTCTCGCGTGAATCGCAATCCCTCGGACATGAGCGACTGCGTTTCTCATGTTGAGCGAGAAATCTCAAAAATGAAGTGGGACATCAACATGGACGACGATGAGTTGATTGACCTTCAACGAGTCGCAACCATCGCCGCCAACAACGACGAATGGATTGGTGAATTGATAACTGATATGTTCGGTGAAATCGGTGTTGACGGACTCGTGAATCTCAAGGTAGGTTCCTCCGACCACTGCCATTGGAGTCGGACGACCGGTTGTGAAATCCCGATGTATTATGCTTCACCGATGTTTTCCAACAACGACCGACGAACCTTTGAAGTGAACAACCCACTTTTTCTCATCACAAAAGAAACCATTGAGGACTTTGACGATTTGACGCCGGCTCTTGAGGTTGCGATTGAGAACAACCGTCCCCTCGTCATCATCTGTGAGGACATCAAAGGTGTGGCCCTGTCTAATTTAATCGCAAATGTAGTTGGTGGTGTTGTTCGTGCGTGCGCCCTGCGTATTCCACGCAACGACTCCGATGAATGGTTTGACGACTTGAAGGCTTTGACCGGTGGTGGAATCCACTTTGAAAGCGAGCAGGGCACGGGTATCTCCCACGCCGTTGAAGGTGCTGGACACTTCGGTTCTGCCGAGCGTATCATCGTCGGACATGCGACAACAACCATCGTCGCTGGCGAAAGGACGGAACAGTTGGAGAATCACCTTGACGGACTCATTTCACAGGCCAACGAAGCCGACCATCCATTTTCACGGGAAAAGTTGCTGACTCGCCATTCCCGACTCGCACAGCACATGGCTACAATCCACATCGGCGGGTTCAGCGAGGCTGAAATCCGTGAAACCCGTGAGCGGGTGGATGATGCCGTCAACGCTACACGACTTGCTCTCAAGGGAGGTGTTGTTGTCGGTGCTGGTTGGACGCTCTACACCATCGCAAAATATGGACGGACTGACCTCGGTGGTGCGTTCGCTGACGCTCTCAAAGCACCTATGAACACGCTTCACGCCAACATGCCCGAAAAGAACAACGCTTTCAAGTGGGGAGAAGAGTATTATCTCAACACTAAAACCGACGAAATGGAATCAACGGCAGATGCTACGGTTCTTGACCCCGCTCTCGTCGTTCTCAATTCATTGAAGGCGGCAGTGTCCATCGCTCGCCTCGTCTTGACGACGGACACCATCATTCTCGCTGAACCGCAGGAGTTATAAGGCTACAAAGGAAGGGTAAATCATGGCTTGGGGACAACAACAACAGAAGGCTGACAGCACGCCCGCAAAGGGCGGTTACGATAAGGAATACTACCGGAACCTCTTCAAGAACAACACGGCTCATTCCGTGCCTGTTCGTATGGCTCTCGTCGCCAAGGAGAATTGTGGCAAGACCGGTCTTGCGGTTTCTCTCATCCGCCAAGTTAAGTCTAAGGGTAAAATCTATGTCTTTGACATTGACAACTCCGCACAGGCTACGCTTGAGGCCGCATACCCCGACGACGACGAAATCATCGTGCTTCCCCTGCTGGACGAAAGGGACGACTCCATCTACAACGAGGATGCGTCGGTCAACTACGCAAACCTCATTGACAAAATGAATTTCTATGTGAACATCGTTGCCGATGAAGCGAAGGAACAGGATGTCGCCGGCATCATCATGGACGGTGGCTCAACCTTCCTCAAGTGGTGTGAACACGCCATGACCGATGTTCTCCTGCGCCGTGGCGTTATCAAGGAAGAAGGCGACTCCTTCAACCAAAAGGAATGGCGCACACGCAACCAACTCAACCGAGATGTCCTCACCCGCCTCCACGGTCTGCCCGTTCCCTGTGTTATCAACACCTTCCACTTGAAGGATGTGAGCAACTATGTGGACAACGGTTCCGGTGGTAAGGTGCTGATGAAGATTGGCGAACGCCCCGATTGGGACAAGGGCACAATGCGCCTGTTCTCTCAACAGATTTTCCTTTCCCGCTACATGAAGAAGGCCGATGCCGCCGCTGGTGTCAAGGCCGACCCCTCTCTCAAGAACCCCGACGATTGGGTTATCAAGGCAACCATTGAAGAAATCAAGGGTAAGCACATGGAACATGTTGGTGAAACCCACACCATCCTCTCGGTCATCAAGGGCGATGTGAAGTGGACGGGACTTCCGTTCTTGACTTGGAAGTGATACCGTGTGCATAGTGTGTGATTGTGAGGAATCCGACCCACGGCGAAGCGACCCGAACGAATGCGCCATTTGTGGACACCCTTTATCGGAAAAGCAAATGTTTGAGCAATTCCTCGGTCAAACAGAATTGATTGAGAACCTTATCTCTCGTATCGCAGACCTTGAAACGGTTCTTGATGACATCCCCTCCATGGTTGGGCTTCGTGAAGCCGTCCGAGAATTGCAGGAACAATACGCCAAGCCAGCGATGACTTTCACCCACTACATCCGAGGTTGATAGTATGACGATAAAAATTAGCAACACCCAACTCAAGCGAGCCTTGAACATCACCAAGCGTAAGCAAACCGTCAACGGTAAGCAACAGTCGCAGGTTGAATCCTGTGTGTTGTTGTGCGACGGAAGCAAGGCGAGAATCACGAGCCTTACCCGTGATTTGACAGGTCTTACCGAAGTTGTTGCCGACTGTGGTGGGTTGGCAAACATCCCCATCCCCGACATTGACCGTGTGCTTGGCATCCTCTCTCTACACAGCGAGAACCTTACCATCTCTTGGGGAGACAACAAGTTGCGCTTCAAGTCCGCTGGCAAGCAGACCACGCTTGACGCTTCTTTTGAGGCAAAGGCATTTACTCACAGCCAAGAAACGATTGAGGAATTCCATGCTCGTTCCACCTCCCTCGCAAAGAAAATTGACGCTGATGGAGGCGTCTATCTTTTGGGCGACGGAACCGAACAGAAATCCTTCTGTTCCTTTTCGGTGAATGTAGCCGACCTTTACGACGCTTGCCGATGCGACACCATCAATGGACAACGCCTCAACCGCTACACCTTCTCAATCCCACCGGCATACCGACCGGAGGGTATGGCAATCACCGTCGGTGACCCATCTCTTGGACAGACGACCAGCGAAATTGTGTTTGAGGAAAAATACCTCATGCCATCCGAAGGCTTTGCTTGGGACTTTGACGGTGGTCTTGACGAATTGTTCAAGGGTTTTACCGGTAAAGCAAAATTGAATTTCTTTGACTTCCGTGAACACGGCCAAGGCATCCGCTTCTCCGTTTCCTTCGGGAATGGCGAATGGGCTTGGGCGGCAGGGGCATTGAATTGAACAACATGGGGGTTTTACACAGGAACGATACAGTTTCAAAGGTGCGAAGTGTTTGTTGGCTTTCATAGGTCATTCCTCCATGTGTCAAGGGATTGGTTCTCTCTTGCACCTTTGCCCCCACCTGTTGTTTATGAGTTGATTTTATGGTAGAAGCACAGAAGGTTCGGAACGGCACCATGAAGTTGCTCACCAAAGAGCAGGTCGGGGTGTTGCTTGATAGGATGGGCGACCGCCCCTCCATGCGTCGCGCTTACCTCAAGTTGGCCTGTCTCGCTGTGTTGAAATATGATGCGGAGGGGCGTTATCTCAACTCCACACAAATTGCTGAATTAGCGGAAAAGTATCTACCGAAAACGGTTGGTATGACACCTCAGCAGGTCGGGGCTATCTTGGGAACACTGTCCCGAATGAAAATCGTGAACCGTTCTTACAACCGACCTCACACATATTGGTGGAGGGACGAATGATGTGGTATGACTGTAAGTCTTGCGGTAAAAGAAAACATACATCGTGGACAAAGAAGAATCCACCAACGAAGTGCGCTCGTTGTTGTCGCTTAGAAAGGGAGGGTCGTCTTGAGTCCCCGTCCCCGTAACTGTCTACGCCGTTGCACAGGTTGTGGGAACGAAAGGGTCACCAGCATGACCAACCACAAAGTTATGACCAATGGTGTGCGGAAACAGTGTGGTATTTTCCGAGTTGCCGACCGCTGAGGTTTCAAGGGTTTTATATTGGTCGCAAGCGTGGGAATAACATGGTCAAAGTGCGCGACCCCGACAACGGCGAATATATTGAGTTGGAGGACATCGTTTTCCACGAGCCGGGAACACAACGACACGAGATGGAAAGCGGCGAGAATGTTATTGTCGTAGAAGTAAAGCACTTCATCAAACCCGCTAAACCACTGTATCACCACAAGGAATGGTTGCAGGAAGAATACATCGGCAAGAATCGCACGATGGCGGAAATCGCTGAACAATTCGGAATCACGCCGATGAGCATTCACCAATGGCTCGGTAAGCACGGCATCCCTACCCGTAGCCGTGGAAGGCGGGTTTGAAACCCTTATAAGCCTACACGCTTAGGGTGTTACATGATTGTTGAGCAAGTTGGGCGCAACGATGTGTTGGTTCGTTATCGTGATGCCAACGGTAAGCGGCAACAAACGGCAATCAAGGACAGGCTACCCTACCTCTACCTGCGGGACGAGGATGCACAATTCGTTGATGAAAAGAAGGAGTCGGGTTACACCGGCGTTTTCGGTCAACCTTTGACAAAGGTCACCTGCTACACGACGGACGCTGTTCGCAACCTCGCCAAGACCGGGCAATCGTGGGAGGGCAACATCCCTTTCACGAACCAAGTCCTCACGGCTCGTGTGAAGGAAGGACAGAAGCCGTTCGCATCCTACAACCACCGAGTTTGGTATCTTGACGGCGAATGGAAAACGGACAGCGGACAAATCACCATGCTCACCGTCTTTGATAGTTTTACCGAAAACCTATACTCGTGGGCGGTTCTGCCCCATGGTGTGGCGAAGGGTAAGTATTCTGCGTTGCTTGACGCGAACGACAACCGATACGAATACGACACGCCGGTTCTCGTCTTTGACACCGAGGCAGAATTGCTCACGCACTTCACGGCGTTCATGCGAAAGCAAGACCCCGACATCATCACTGGCTGGTATGTCGCTGGTGCGGACTTGAAGCAAATTATTGAGCGGTGCAACAAGGTGGGTGTCCGTGCGTCCAACATGTCTCCTCTCAACCGCATTCGCTACGACTTCGGTGATTGGGCACAGCCCATCGTCGGGCGGAATGTCATTGACTTGCGGCTCGCCTTTCCCAAGTTGTGGGAGTTGAAGAACGGGAAGTTGCCAAACTACAAATTGGACGATGTGGCTTGGGAATGTTTAGGGGAAAAGAAAACCGAGTTGCCCGACGGGCACGACACCTACTACTCCGACCCAATCCTTTACCTTGAATACAACCGACAGGATGTCCGCCTCTTGCCACGGCTGAACGGGCTCGTGAACGCTCTTGATTATTTCATCGCCGTGCAACACATCGCCCAATGCGAAATCCGAAGCACGCCGTTCGTGACGCAAGTCTTCACCTGTCTTGCCTTGGGCGACCCCGAATTTAGGAAACAAATCCCATCCAAGCCCATGTTCGCAAAGGAGGACTACGACGGTGCAATCGTCATGGAGGGAAAGAAGGGAATCTACCAAAACATCGGTATTTTTGATGTAAAAGCCATGTATCACAGCAACGCCTCTCTCCACAACATCTCGTGGGACACGCTTTCCCAAGACCCGTGTGCAAGGGACTGTGGGAACGGGACGCACTTTCTACAAAAAGAGAAGGGGTTGCTCGTGCGACAGATGGATAACATGACGGTTCTCCGTGACCACTACAAACAACTGATGAAGGATGCTACAACGGATGAAGAACGGGTGCGCTACGACGCCCTGCAATACGCCACGAAGTCGCTCGTCGCCTCCATGTATGGTGTCGCCGGTGATGCCAAGTATGGGTTGTATCACCCCGAAATCGCCGCCGCAATCACTTTTACCTCAAGACAAACCTTGCTCAAGTTGAAGTTGGTTGCCGAGGACTTGGGACATCCAGTGGTCTACGGACACACCGATTCGGTGATGTGTAAGGTTCGGAGTCCCGACGAAGGCGAAATGTCGCTTGGCGAAATGAACCGTCGTATGCACCCCATCATCGTTCAATTTGAGAAGTGGTCGTCGTCGTTTATCCTCATGGAGAAGAACCGCTACGCTGGCCTCGTCTGTTGGACGGACGGAGAACATCACAACCCCAAGCGGTATGTGAAGGGCATTGAGTTGAAGCAGACACGGATGCCCACCGTGATGAAGGACGCTATGGGGAAAGTCATTGACGGCATCCTCAACGGTTATCACGAAGTCCAAATCACCGACCCCTTGGTGAGAACGATTGAGAATATCATTGGCGGAAAAGTAAATGCACTTGAGTTGTGTATGAAGGGCAAGTTGGCGAAGAACCTCAGCGAATACCGAAGCGTAAGTGGCTCGGCGGCTGGCGCACAGTGGGCCAACCGGACGCTTGGCAAGGGCTACCGTGCCAACGATTATTTCCTCGTGGCGATTGACCCGAAGGGACAATACCTCGCTTTTGACGACCCGTCGGAGATTGAAGGTATCGCTGAAATCGGCTATCGCACGATGGTTGAGCGATTCATCATAAACCGTGTGCAACCGTATTATGAAGTAGCGGGGTGGGACATTTCTCCGCTGTATCGTGCTGTTGAAGGCAAATCGCAGGTGGCTTGGCTATGAGGTTGTATGAAGGCGATTGTTTGAGCGTGCTGAAAGGACTTCCCGACGACTCAGTGGATAGTATCGTCACCGACCCTCCGTATGGTCTTTCTTTTATGGGAAAGAAATGGGACTACGATGTTCCCTCAGTTGATGTGTGGCGTGAATGTCTCCGTGTGTTGAAACCCGGAGGACACCTGCTGGCCTTCGCTGGTTCTCGCACCTATCACCGCCTTGTCGTCAATGTTGAGGACGCTGGATTTGAGATTCGTGACCAAATCATGTGGGTCTATGGTTCGGGCTTTCCGAAGTCGCACAATATCAGCAAGACGATAGATAGGGCCGCAGGTGCGGAACGGGAAGTGGTGGGACAACGACGAGGACAGGGCAGTATTCCGAATGACCGTGGAAAATGGGGACTAAAACCGAATACGCCCGTTGACATCACTGTTCCTACTACACCCGAAGCAAAACAATGGGAAGGTTGGGGTTCAGCCCTCAAACCCGCCCATGAGCCCATTGTGGTCGCCCGTAAGCCCCTTATCGGCACTATCGTTGAGAATGTGCTTGAGCATGGGACAGGTGGTATCAACATTGACGGTTGCCGCATCCCCTTCCAAGACGAATCGGACTTGGCGAGCGTTGTGAATCCCACCTTGACGACGAAGAAGGGTGAGAAGCACACCGCAGGGGCCATGACGGGTGGAATCCGCCGGATTGACGCTGGTGATGCCAAGGGTCGCTTCCCCGCTAATTTCATTCACGATGGCTCGGATGAAGTCGTGGGCCTGTTCCCCGAAACGGGAAAAAGCGCAGGGGGGAGAATCGGAAATGCAAAAGGGGCTTATTCGGCTTTAGGAGAAACAGGATTTACAACGAAGCATAGAAAGGGTAACCCCGGATTCGGAGATAGTGGTTCAGCCGCACGATTCTTTTATTGCGCTAAGGCGAGCAAAGCCGAGCGCAACGCCGGACTTGAAGCGTTTGAGGACAAGAAGTCTCAACATAACGCAGGTGGTATTGGGAGAAAAGTAAGTGTAGAGAAGCGACTTGAACAGGGTAAAGAAAACGCCCCGATGATGAAGAACATCCACCCAACCGTGAAGCCTGTGGACTTGATGAAGTATTTGTGCCGCTTGGTCACGCCACCGGAAGGCGTTGTGCTTGACCCGTTCATGGGAAGCGGGACTACGGGCATAGCCGCCAAGGTTGAAGGGTTTGATTTTATCGGAATAGAAATGGATGCTGAATACCTCGCCATAGCAGAAGCCCGAATCGGACATTGGGTTGAAGAAACCGAGGTCACCTACAAGACGCTTCACGATTGGCTTTAAACAGGTTTATATTGTGTGCAGACATGGAGAGGGGTGAAGGGACATGAACGGTGTGCGTCCACAGAAAAAATTAAGCCAAAACCAATTGACGAATGCGTTGGTTGAGTTGAACGGAAGGCTTGAACGCCTATCCGTGGCCGTCGGACACGATATGCAACGAACCAACATCCTGTTGTTCACGCTGTTGAAGGAATTGGGTAAGGCCGAGGAAGTCAAGTGCGACTCCTGTGAAACAATCAATATGCGCCCTCTCCTTGAAGGGATTGAAGTGAATCCCATGTGTGTTGAATGCGGCGCACGGATTGACCCACTTCCCGAAGAAGCGTTCAAGGGCGAGATGATGGACGACCCATCGTCCGAGGAATAATTTAAACGACAAAAATAATGTGGTGTCACTATGCGATACATTGTGGGTTCATCCGATATTGTAGATGTTGAAGCCGCCGTCAAGGAACACGGTGCAAGCATGGTCTATTGGCTCGCTGACAGCACCCGAAGCAGGGATGCTATTCGTGCAGGTCTTGACCGCAACCACCTACTCTCAATCCAAAACCTCGGAAGCATGAAAGCAACGCTTGAGTTGTTCGGTGAGGGTTGGACTGAATGTTCGTGCCACACCAAGCCAGCCCCTAAGCCAAAGGCTAAGAAATCGGCCAAGAAAGCCGAAGAGTAAGCCTTATAAGGCTTCAAACCTATGGTAAATCATGGGAGAGGCGAAGCGCACATCTACATAC
>Ga0255752_10004474_pt1 | contig 14008 bp, 13 predicted proteins | sample 011ome_25_FD_179952 | JGI IMG/M metagenome (GOLD analysis project Ga0255752, IMG submission 179952) | Coastal salt marsh microbial communities from the Groves Creek Marsh, Skidaway Island, Georgia - 011512CT metaG (version 2) | ecosystem: Environmental > Aquatic > Marine > Intertidal zone >...
GTATTAAGTTTAACAGATCAGATAATGTCTTATGTTCTAATTTTACGAACAACATTTTCCACACTATCAGTGGAAATGCCTTTAATGCTGTTGCGGACTATAGCTCAGGGCAAGGAATGAGCGTAATAGAACACAACGCTTTTTACGACATCACCGGAAGTAATTACAGCAACCTGAATGCTGGTTCAAACGACATCACCCTCACCGCCGACCCATTCGTAGATGCCGCAAACGGGGACTTCAATCTCAACGCAGATTCAGGCGGTGGTGCTACCCTTCGTGCAAGCAACTACGCAATAAACACAGACACAAGCGTCTATCCGTTTCGGCAATATGTCAGTGATCCGTTTGGCGGCGGCGGCGGTAACGTAATAGTAATCGAGGAATAACCGAATGAGTTTCGATCATACAATTCTCAAAGGCACATCCTCGAAAATCATCGAGGTTATTTTGCGTGATAGCACAACGGGCGCAGGAAAGACAGCAGTTGCATATACCGATGTAACCGCAAGCTATGTTCGCGAAGGTTCGACAAGAACCGCAATCACTCTCGCATCAGGTACGGCAGGCGATGCTTACAGCAGCGGAAAGTGGTGCGAAGTTGACGCTACGAACTGCCCCGGTCTTTATCAGTTGCACTTGCCGAATGCAGCACTAGCAACCGGCGTGAACGCAGTTACGACAACGATGATTGCAAGTGGCGTGATCGACAAAGTAGTGCGGATCAGTTTGCTTGATGTCGATCTCCGAGACGCTACCGACGCTGGCTTATCAAACCTTGACGCAGCAATCAGCAGCAGATCAACATTCAATTCTGCGAGCGATCAGGTAACGGTATCGACCAACAACGACAAGACCGGCTACAGCATAAGCGGAACGAAGACAACGCTCGATGATCTAAATGACATTGCAGCATCAGCTATCGTCAGCGGTGGTGCCATTACCACATCCGGCGGTGCTGTTAGTAACGTGACTTTGGTTGCTACAACGACGACCAATACGGACATGCGAGGCACAGACAATGCGTTTCTTGCTGCATCTGCTCCGGCTAACTTTGGAAGTCTTGGCATTAACGCTAGCGGTCATATACTTCGCACAGTGTTAAATGATACGACAACGACCAACACAGACATGGTCAGCGTCACTGGTCTGTCTACTTTCGATCCTGCAACCGATCAAGTCATTGTCGGAACGAATACTGATAAGACAGACTATGCACTATCGTCTGCGGCTAATGATGCCATCGGTGCTGCGTTCCTTGCTTATACATTAACCAAGGGAACTGCTGGTACAATCGAGCGTGCTTTCTGGCAGAGCCTCAAAGCTACTCAGCTTGCCGATGGTGAAGTATCAGGCACACCAACTGCTAGTGCTTTCGATACTAACCTGACTGCGGTGACAGGTGCTTACGATCATCTGCTGTTACTGTTTACAAGTGGAAGTCTTGCTGGTGAGGCTCGACCGATTGCAACTTACAATTCAACCAATGGACGCATTACATTGCAGGAGTCTTTGACCTCTGCTCCATCGAGTTCTGATGAGTTCATCGTCGTTCCCGATCATACCGATCCGATCTCTGAGATCTATGCGTACTTCACAGATGGAAGCAACGAGGACGCATTCAAAGCTGATGTCTCAGCCCTCTCGACACAGGCGAGCGTTGACGCGATCAAGGTTAAGACAGACGAGCTTACGTTTACTGTACCTGGTTCCGTTGATGCTACGGCTACAGCCGACGTTGACGAAGCCGCAATCGCAGCGGCGGTCGTGGCCGGCATCGGTGGCGCAGATGTTACCATCAGCAGCCCAGTAGCTAGTGACGGGACGACTGTCACAATAGTTCGCGGTGACGATTACAACAGTGCAGATGGACGCTCGATCATCTGGACTGGTGCAACCGCTGACCAATGGCCAGACCTTAGCGGCGCGACTGTTGTACTAACAGCGATCAACCAGAATGATATTCTGCGAAAGACGCTGACCGTCACGCAGGCTACAGGCACGCAGCAATTCAACATGCAACTGACCAACGAAGAGACAGAGATCACGAGCGGACGATACAAGTATGACGTGCAAGCGACACTGGCAAGCGGCAACATCATCACGATGCTGGTTGGTGAGCTAATCGTCAAAAAGAGCTATGCGGAACTTGGGGCGTAGGTACTTCCTGAGAGTTCCGCAAGGTTGACTACGACGGGAACAGTCGATTTCCGCTACTTCCTTTCCCTATCTTGCCAAGAATTTTTCCTATCGCATCGAATGAGTTTCTCGCGTGGAATTAAACGAGATCAAACTAAACGAGAGGGAAGCTCGATGGCCGATCAAACAAAAAGACAGAGACGCGATGGTGCAGCGACTTGTCAGCATCATCGAAAACCCACTCTCATCAACCAAGGAGGTTACGGACGCTTCGAGAGCACTGCTTGCAGCAGAGAGACAGAACCAAGCAGACGAAGCGGAAGCACAGGATGATTTCACCACAGAACTCATCAGGCTCGCCGGCAGTTTTGGAATCGACGTCAAAGCGATCAGCGACGAAAGAACAGCAAGCGAAGATCCTGCGTGAACTGCTTAGGGCCAGGCAGTCACCGAACGTAACCGATGCACAGATAGACGATGTAGATCGTCGTCGGAAGTATCAGGCAGAACGAAGCCGGCAGCAATTTGCCAAGGCGTCAGACATTGGTGAGATACCGCCGATCAAGAACCTGACTCGCCGGCTCGCTTGCAAGTACGATCTGCATCTATTTGAACAGACTTACTTTCCTCACAGTACCGGACTTGGGCCATTCGGGAAGGCACAGACAAATGTGCTCGAACGGATACAAGGTGCGATACTGCGAACCGGCAGGATTCTCAACTGCGAACCTCGCGGATTCGCCAAGAGCACCAAGTCAGAGAACGCGATCATCTGGGCCGCACTATACGGACACCGAAGCTATGCGGTGTTCTTCGGTGCAACTGGCAACGAGGCATCCGACGCAATCAACTCGATCAAGTCAGAACTGCAAGAGAACGATCTACTCTACGAGGACTTTCCAGAGGTATGCCATGCGATCCGCAAACTAGAAGGACGTCCGCAGCGATGTCTTACACAGACGCACAATGGAAAGCTAACGCACATCAACTGGACAGCGGACAGCATCGTCCTGCCGACCGTGGATGGGTCAGTGGCATCAGGTGCCATCATCGAGTCAAAAGGCTATCTGAGTGCGAGTCGAGGCATCCGCTACAAGCGTCCAGACGGCAAGCAGGTGCGACCTGACCTAGTGGTCATCGACGATCCGCAGACCGACGAGTCAGCCGTATCGCCGGCTCAAGTGCTGAAACGTATGACGCTGCTGTCCAAGAACATCCTCCGGCTCGGTGGTCATGGTAAACAGGTGGCAGCCGTCATGAATGCGACCGTGATCGCCGATGGTGATATGGTCGATCAGCTTGCAGATCACAAGCTGCATCCAGAATGGCAGAGCGTCCGAGTTAAAATGCTGGAGTCAATGCCGAAAGCACTAGAGACCCATTGGCTAACAACATACAAGCAGATGCGAGGCGACTACGATCCAGACATCATCGGGGAGCAGAGAAAAGCACACCAGCGAGCGACTCAGTTTTACCTGGACAACCAAGACATCATGGACGATGGTGCCGAGGTAGCTTGGCACTTTATTCCGCTCGAAGATGGCGAGGTCTCAGCGATCCAGCACGCCATAAATATCATGTGCGATGATGGCGAGGAGGTATTCTCCTCAGAGTGTCAGAACGAGCCGAAGCGAGCAACTCAAGCCGGCGCACTGGCGATCAGCAAAGATGAGATCCTCGACAGGTACAGCAGTTTCGATCGGTACGTGCTGCCGCAAGGAACCGCAGCCGTCGTTGCTCATTGCGACGTGCATGATTCGATCTTGTACTGGTCAGTCGCTGCTGTGAAAAGCGACTTCAGCGGCTCGATCATCGACTACGGTACATTTCCAGAGCAACCGAACCCGCATTTCAGCCAGACGAACGTCAAGCGGAAAATGATCGACGAACTTGGCGCACAAAGCATCGAGGAAGCGATCGTTTCTGGTGTGCAATATGTCGGCGATATGATCTGCTCGAAGGTATACGCAACCAGCGACGGAGATCAGCTACCAGTTGCATCCATGCTGTTCGACGTTGGTTACAAACCAGAGGAAGTCTCGAAGGGTATCAGGCTTTCGCGATATGCCAATGTCATGGCCGGCTCTCGCGGTGTCGGTATTGGGCCAACCGAAAGACCGATGGCAGAATACGACGTAAGTGCAAAGAAGATGAGGCGTGCTGGGCCGAACCCAAGCCGACCGAGATGGTACGTGCCGAGAGTCGGCATCAACAGCGTTCCGGTGCTGCGTTTCGACGCGAACTACTGGAAGTCGGTAGCAGCGGCCAGGCTAATGCAGAAGCGTCAAAGTGCTGGCGAATGGAACCTATGGGGAAACCATCGGATCGACCACTCTCACTACTGCTCGCACCTGATCGGCGAGGAGCCGGTGCCGACAACTGCAAAAGGTAGAACCGTTGTGATGTGGAAACCACGACCGGCAACCGAAAACCACTGGTTCGATACTTTCGTGGGATGTGTAGTCGCTGCATCATTTATCGGAATACAAACGCCAGGCGGAACACAGACTGCTGGCATTATCAGACGCAAACCAAAACAACGCAGATCATTCGTGGACTTTTAAGGGCGATTGCATGGCAAAGAAAAAGCGAAACAGTCATCAGCAAGCTGCCGGCATCACGATACCGACCAAGTGCCAGCAATGCGGAAGCACGCGACGAACAAAATACAGCAACAGCAAAGAACTCGGCCCTGGTAGAACTTGGCGCGACCTGCCGAACATACCAGCGGGGACGATCTACGTCAGTCTCACTAAGTCTCGGTGCATCTGTCTGAAGTGCGGACAGGCTCGCGTAGATCAGCGTTTCGAGTTTGACTCTGAAACTTTGTCCGCGTTGCGTACTAGCGAAGTCTCTCAAATGGCCGACTATAGTTGACAATTTCCTGCATGTATACGCAGGAAGAACTCGAAACAAAGATCCGCTCGCTCGACACTGAGATCTCTCAGGCGATCGAAAGCGTGACGACCGACGGCACCAGCACGAAGGTCAACCTAAACGCTAAGAAAGCGGAACGCGATCGCTATCTTCAAATGCTGCAAAGCCAACGCAGCAAACGACCAGCCACGGCACGAATTAACTTGTGGGGTGGCTAATGGCAGGACTGCTAAACCGTATCGGCTCAATGTTCGGATATGACGCTCTGGAACCAGCAGGGCGGCGCAAGAAGATCAGCCGAACCGTCTACAGAGAAGATCATCACTTCCAAGGCAACAAGCATCGAGGGCTGCAAGAGTCTGCATCAGACTTGGTGCGGAACCTATCGCTCGCTGGCTGGATGGTGCGACGTCATCTGGACTACGTTGCTCAGTTTGAGTTCCACGGTCGCAACGATGACGAAGGAATCAACCGGCAGATCGAGCAGTTGATGCTTGAGGACAGCCGGCCAGCAAGAGCAGACGTCTCTGGTCGCTTTGGTCGAGAAAAGCTATTCAGGCTTGCGGAAGCTCGTAGGGTGCTCGATGGCGATACTGTCCTGGTCAAGTTGCGTGATGGACGGCTACAGGGAATTCAAGCCGACCTGATCCAAGATCCGGCACGTCCACCACAGGGCGAGCAATGGATCAACGGCGTTCTAATCAATGACTTTGGCCGACCGCTGGCATACGGCGTCCATAAAAGATCAGGCTACACGCGAACCGAGTTCGCTCGAAGAGTCAACGCTACCAACTTGATCCATTACGGCTTCTTTGACCGATACGCTGCTGATCAGGTGCGTGGAGTGTCGCCGCTTGTATCGGCGTTGAACCCGCTGCGGGATGTCTACGAAAACTTCAGTTTCGCACTTGCGAAAGCCAAAGTCAGTCAGCTATTTGCGATGGCTTTCTATCGAGACTCACCGGACTCGGTGATGCCAGTCGAGCCAGATTCCGACCAGGGCAACATCGATAGCGACGGGGACTCCATCGAGGAACCACGTGGCTTCCAAGCATTCATGAAGTCGGACACTCGATACATCGACCTGAACCCTGGCGAAAAAGCCGAGGTGATCGAAAGCAAGCAGCCATCAAGCGAGTTTCAGAACTTTACGCAGTTGGTGATGCAGGTCGCTCTCAAGTCGCTTGATATCCCATTCTCGTTCTATGACGAGTCGCATACCAACTTCTTCGGATCTCGTGCTGCTTGGCTTCATTATGAACGGAGCTGCAAAGACAAACGAGACGACCAGATCGAGATGCGGCGGAACTACACCCAGTGGAAGCTGCAAAACTGGATCGCCAGCGGTCGCTTAGTACTGCCGGCTTCCATGCGTCAAACAGATATCAACTTTGAGTGGGTGCCTCGTGGGATGCCCTGGTGGGACCCAAGCAAAGAGATCAATGGACATATCGCCGCAATCAAGGCAGGACTCGACACTCCACAGCGGATCTGTCGAGCAACCGGAACCGACTACTTTGACAATGTTGACGCAATCAGCAAGGCATTGCAATACGCCAGCGAAAAAGGCGTGCCGGTCGAGTTCGCGATGCAACAACCACAGCAATCAGCAGAGGAAGCAAGCGAATGACACATCCTGAACGACCAGTAAAAGAAACCTTGTTTCGCGGTGCTCGTGCAACCGTTGAGGAGCCTATTCAGATTTCTCGATCAGGCGGCGACTATCAAGCTGGTCTACTTTCTGGCGTTTCATTGATCGCGACTGGCGAGGCTCTCGGGCACGATATGTGGATTGACGAGGTTACGCTGGAACAGGTCGCACAGTACGCCAATCAGGGCAAGCATGGCGTGAAATCACGCTTTACTCATCCAAGCATGTCAGCTGATGGAATGGGCCGGCATCTTGGACGCATCAAGAACGTCCGAGTAGATGGATACCGAGTTCTGGGAGACTTGCACTTTGCTCAGTCAGCACATGCAACGCCAGAAGGCGATCTGGCCGAATATGTGATGAAGCTCGCGGAGGAAGATCCAGCCGCTGCCGGTCTTTCCATCGTGTTCGAGCACGACCAGGAAGCTGAGCAGGAATTCATGGCGGAGCACTCATCGAGCAAGTTCGCATCGCCTGACGCAAATAACACAAAGAACTTTCCGCACGTCCGATTGGAAAAGCTCAGGGCCGCCGACATCGTTGACGAGCCAGCAGCAAACCCAGATGGACTATTCGATCGTCAGACGCTCGCAAGGGACGTTGACGAGCTTCTGAGCTATGCCGCTGGCATCAGCGTTGACAAACCAAAGTCTCTCGCATTCGGCGTGGATGCGGATCGAGCAAGTCAGTTTCTTGGCAGGTGGCTCGAACGCCATCAGCTTTCCATTGTTTCTCGTAATGAGGAGATCTCCGAGATGTCGGAAGCTACCGAAATTGTGGAGGCAGGTGTTTCCGACTCCGCACCTGCATCTTTCACCCGTGAGGACTTCCTATCCGAGTTGTCGGCTTATGTCGATCGCTTTGGATCGGAAAACGGCCAGAAGTGGTTTAGCGAAGGAATCGAACTGCAAGAGGCACTTGGTCGCCAGTGCGATCTTTTTGCCGAGCAGATCGAGCAACTCAAAGCCGAACTAAGCGAGGCAAAAGAACAGCTCGCAGCAGCTGCTAGCGTTGGTGAAGATCCTATTGACGTTGGCGAAATTCAAGCGAACGACAACAAGAAGCGACTCTCCGAGTTCTTCAATAACAACTAGAAACCATCGAAAAAAAAGAACCACAAAAACAGAGGAACATAAACAATGGCATCAACTCCACTTCCAATCAGTGAATTAGTCAAAATCAACGATCAGAACGTCGCAGACGTAGAGATCAGCGATTTGCTTCGTGACGCTCCAGTGCTTGCGGCAATGCCGGCAGTCGAAGCCAGTAACGGAACCTTGCACAAGTACAACAAGCTTACCACCGAGCCTACTGTTGGCTTCCGTTCGCTCAACGATGGACGCGATCACGATTACACCGTCCGCACGACCGTCACTGAGACATTGCAGATCTTGGATGCTTCGTTCGACATGGACGCAGCGATCTACAATCCAGAACTAGCAGCGATGGAAGGACGCAGCCATCTGCAAAGTGCATTCGCAAAAGCAGAACGTCAGATCTTCTACGGAACCAGTGCAAACGGCGACTCAGCCGGCTTCAATGGTTTCTACAACAGTGCAGATCTTAACGGCTTGGCTGACGATATGGTCATCTCCGCTGGCGGATCGAGTGCTGGCGTACAGTCCAGCGTATATTTGATTCGCGCTACACCGGACGCAACTGGCGTCTGCTCGGTATTCGGAAACGGTGGTGACATCAGCATCGGCGGTGCATACCAGTCGATGATCGAAGGTGCCAGCGGACGTTATGACGCTTGGGTGGTTCCGATCGTTGCTTACATGGCTTTGCAACTCGGAAGCAAGTATTCCGCTGCTCGTATTGCGAACGTGGAAACCGCTTTGGATGACGACAAGATCTACGAGGCTCTCTCACTGTTTCCAGCATCTTTGCAACCGACGCACATTTGCATGAACAGAACTGCTCTCAAATTGCTTCGAGCTAGCAGAACTTCGACAAACGCAACCGGAGCACCTGCACCTCGACCAACTGAGGTAGAAGGCATCCCGATCATCGTTAGCGATCAGATCGTGCAAACCGAGGCAGTGGTTGCTTAATGGCTCTTTTGGATGACGCACTCGCGGCTCACCGCACAACGCTGCAAGCCGCTGCTGGCGAAACGATTACATACAAGCGAGGCGACTTTACTGTCTCGCTGACGGCGGTCGTTGGTCAGTCGCAGTTTGATGAAATATCGACCACTGGCGAGATCCGTCCACTGTCCAAGACGGTGGACTGGCTTGTGAAGCCAAGCTCGCTCGTGATCGACTCAAGCGTGGTGCTGCCGCAGAGAGGCGATCAGATCCAGAGAAGCGATGGCAGCGTTTACGACGTGTTGCCAGGAACCGAAGGGACAGCCTGGCAATACTCGGACGGACGAAAGACATTCCTGCGAATCCACAGTGTGAAACGTGTCGCGAGCTAGTGACCTGCGTGATGCAGTGATAACGGAACTCAATACTCGACTGACGGGACAAACCGTCGAGGCGTTTATCGTTCCGCATTACACACGCGAGGAACTAACTGACGGACCGAAGATCGCGGTGCGAGTCGCAGAGCGTGAAATAGAAGTGGATCAGGGGCCGGACAACCGGCAAGTGATCATCGAGATCGGAGTGGTTGGCGTCACTCCGGCTCTCAGCGGAGCGGTGACAAGTGCGCACCGATCTCAGGAGGTCGCATCTTGCGACGTGTTTGACGACTTGATGGAAGAAATCATTGCCCTGTGGTCGCCATCGGGGCCGTTGTCAGTACGCACAGCAGGATTGGCCGGCCACCGATTCGTTGGAATCGAAAACTCAATTTATTTCGACCCGCAAAAACTATACAGCGATGGTCTTTGGCTATCGCTTATTCGTTTGACTTATCAAGACAGCATAGACGACTAGGAGCTGAACAATGGCGACCGATCTAGAACGCGGAGCATACGCTGGTAAGGAAACTTACCTTTACTACAACAGTGCAACAAACGCATCTCCGACTTGGGTTGAGATCAAGCGAGCACGTAACGTACAGTTGACTCGCGGTGCAGCCACCAGCGAAGTGAACTTTCACGGCTCGGATCAGACTGTCAATATCCACGAGTATGAAGGCGTATCTGGATCGTTCGAGTATGTAAGAAAACTCGGATCGGATACGGTCTATGACTTCTTAGAAAGCAGCAGAGACAACAAGAACATCATCGAGCTGATTCATCTTAACGGTCCAGAAACCGTAATAGCACCCGCAGACGCTAGTGAAGGCTGGCGAGCACCTGTGATCCTGGGCGAATTCAGCGAAACCTCAAACGGTGGCGATAGTGTCGTTGTGACGATCCCATTCGTTCTTGCTGATGCTTACACGGCAGCAGGTGCTCAGGTAACGATTGCGGCTTACACCGGAACGGTATCGTAATGAGTACGCCAATAACATGCGGCGAACTAGCAGAACTAGCCAACAGCTTGCCGGCAGGTGAGCTGAAGGATTGGTGCGATCAGAGTGCGTCCGGGCCACAGACGCAAATCGTATTTGCTAACAGCGAAATGCTCTCGCGTTGTCAGCAAGCTGCTAGTTCGTCAATACAGGAGGAGAGCGAACCAAAAGAGAGCAAGAAGAAATGCAAAGTTTCAAAGACAATGAAGGACACGCCTGGCACCTCGCTTTGACCATCGGAAAGGTTAGGCAGTTACGCGAAAAGCTCGGACTGGAATTGCTGAACAAAGAGCATCATTGGCAAGTGATGAACAGCGAGACAGATCGACTTGCTTTCGTGTTTCTGCTCGTGGAGGACCAAGCAAAGGAAATAGGTCTTGATGCTGACGCATTTGAGGAGCGTCTGTACGGTGATGGAATTGCCGACGCTGCGAGCATTGCGTTCTTGCGAGAACTGCAATCTTTTTTCCAGAGGTTAGGCAAAAGGCTGGAAGCGGGACTAACCGAGACGCAGATAAAAGTAATGACCGCAGCCCAGTCGCAAATCCGAGAATTGATCGAGAGTGGAAAAGCCGATTTACAATTAAAGGAACTGGAGAACGAAGCACTCAAGCAGATGCAGTTGAACAGTGGCAATGGATCGCAGAACTCGCAGCCATCGCAGGACTAGAGCCTTGGCCGTGGACGATTCGCGAACTGCAACACGCAGCAGAGCAAAAGCTAAAGTTCGACTGGGATCACACAGCAGAGCTTATGGCTCTTAATGCAAACCTACACGGAAACAAGTTCAGCAGAAACGACTTCCACCCACTGCGAGAGACTGCACCGAAGAACCTAGCAGATCCAGCCAAGATATTCAGACAGTTGAAAGCGAAAGAGAATGGCAGGCACGTTCAGAGTGACTTACGAAATGAAGAGAGCGTTCTTCGATCGTGAGAAAGTAAAACGTGCATTAGATAGGCAACAACGCAGAAGCATCAGCAAGTCGCTGGCATTTGTTAGGACTCGTGCGAGGTCGCTGCTAAGGCGAAGAAAGCGATCATCAGCAGCGGGCAGTCCTCCGAGCGTACACGCTAGCGGGCCAGGACTAAAAACTATCCTGTTTGCTTATGACGCAAGGATAAAAGGCGGAGTAGTTGGGCCGGTCAAACTAAACAAGTCGATGAACGGATCGACAACGACTCCATCACTTTTGGAGTTTGGAGCGACGGTAAAAATAGAGGAAACGCAGTCTTTATCTGATGGTAAATGGTACAGACGAGACCGCAGACGCAAGCTCGGAATCGGGCAAAAACGTAGAGTCAGATCAGTGCAATACCAACCTAGACCATTTATGACACCGGCACTTGAGACGGAAGCAAAAAACGGAAATATCCTTTCACCCTGGGCAAACGTGCTAGGCAATTAAGATGGCAGGAAAAAACATCAAAGCCGGTAGTGCGTATGTCGAAATCGGCATCCAAAGCCGGATAACCGCCGGAGCAAAAAAAGTTTCGGCGGATCTAAAAAAGCTAGGCGGGAGCATATCTGCCACTGGGCGATCGTTGTTAGGCATTGCAACCGCAGCAGCAGCTCCTCTGGCTGGAATGACGCTTTCTTTTGCGTCCGCTGGTGACAGGCTGGATAAGATGTCGAAGCGTACTGGCGTCGGCGTCAAGGCTTTATCAGAGCTTGCATTTGCAGCGGAGCAGTCTGGCGCAAGTCTGGACAGCGTGGAAAAAGGCATCCGTGGAATGCAGCGGTCTTTGCTTAATGCTGAGATGGGATCAAAAGCAGCGTCTGATGCTCTCGCTTCGCTCGGTCTTTCTGCTGATCAATTATCTGGGATGAACCCAGAGGATCAGTTTACGATGATCGCGGATGCTATCGCTCGTGTCGAAGATCCAAGCAAGCGAGCAGCGTTGTCGATGCAGTTATTTGGGCGGGCTGGAACCGAATTACTGCCAATGTTTCAAGAAAACGCAAAAGGCATCGCTGATCTACGCCAAGAAGCAAACGAACTTGGCCGGACAATGACCGAGGAAGATGCCAAGTCTGCTGCTGAATTAACCGACTCGATGAACCGAGTAAAAAGCACATTCATCGGAGTTAAGAACCAGATAGGTGCAGCACTCGCACCTGCAATGACTTACCTGTCAGATCTTATCGCAAGAACTTCCGCGAAGGTGGTTCCTCTGATCCGAGAGAACCAGCATCTAGTAAAGATGTTTGCTGCTGGTGCCGTTGCTGTTGGTGGACTCGGTGCCGCACTTGTTACGATCGGTGGCGTCGTCATAGCAGCGGGCGTTGCGGTGGGTGGCTTGGCTACCGTGCTCGGTGCTTTGTTCTCGCCTATCGGGTTGGCGATCGGTGGCGTTGCTGCACTCGGTACGGCGATGGTCAAGTATTTTGATCTCGGTGGAATGGCGATCGATGCTTTGCAAAGACGCTTCGGGCCATTGGTCACTGACATCAAAAAGGCAATCGGTGCGATCACAGCAGCATTGCAAGCCGGCGATATCGAGAAGGCATGGGAAATCATGTCTGACACTCTGGAGCTTGTTTGGCTTGACATGACAGACGAGATCCGAGCAGCGTGGCTGAGTATGCTTTCTTTCATACTCAAGACTGGCGACTCGATAGCTGGCGCGATTGGAAAAGTTTTTCAAGGACTTGCAACGGTGCTTGAGAAAATGATGAATTACTACATCAGTCTGTATGACACCATCTACAACAAAGTTATCGAAGCTGGCGGTGCACTTAGTGGCGTTAGGACGATTGGCGCACCTTCATCGGGATTCCAAGCAGACTTTGGAGGCGTAGGTGCAGCAGCGGAAGGAGGAATCGAGCAACTGCGTCAGTTCGGCGAAGCGATGGAAGATGATGCAGCACAAAGGCGAAACACAAGAGACCAAAACAGACAGCAAGATCAAGCAGAGCGTGACGCACGTCGGCAAGTGCTAGCCGAGCAAATGGATCAACACGTCCAAGACGCAAAACTTGCAAAAGAGAAAAACGACCAAGAGCAGCAAGATTTGAAAGTCAAGGTAGAAGCAGCGGAATTTGAAGCAGGAACCGTTGCTGGTGCTGCTGGGCCATCTGGGACATTCTCGGCTTTTGGTGCTGCTTTGATAGGTGCGGCACCAACTGAGCAGCGGGTCAGCGATCCGGCTTTGCTTAAAGAGCAGCGAGAAGCAAATAAACTTGGCCGACAAATGAATCAGCAACTGAAGCGGATGAACATGCAAGCGAGATTCGCAGGGTAAAAAATGGCGACTGATCTATACACACCGCAAACGCTACCGTCCGTCCTTCCGTCTTATACCGGCGGGCCGGTGTACACCAACAACGGCGTGACAGTCCGGGAGATCGCATCTCGCGAGGGATCTGACTCAGCCGGAAGCAGCACAGCTTCGATCACTTGGCGAGTGTCTGGATCATCCGATCCAACTGTTGGCAGAACTGCACTCAAGAACCTCGGACTGAGTTCGCTAGTGGTAGGCGGGCCGATAGATAATATCTATGACGGTCTCGGGTTGGCATCGCTTTCGCGGGAGCGAGTTGCCGACGAAGTTTGGGACTTTACAGCGGAATATCGCCAGCGTGAACCAGAGCCAGGCGAGTACACGGTATCCATAGATACCAGCGGCGGCCAGATCATGCAGACATACGCTTATGCTGAGGCAAAGTATGTAGCGACTGGCGAAAGTGCTCCAGGAATGAACAACGCTATAGATGTGCAAGACAACAAGCCGCAGGGCGTGCAGCGGGTTATACCGGCACTTAAACTGTCGATCCGAGCCAAGATCAAGACGGCGAATATCACAACTGTCGGCGGAGTCATGGCTTACGCTCAAGTCATCTCGGAATTAACTGGAACGGTCAACAATGCAACCGCATTTGGACAGTTTGCAGCCGGCGAATTGCTTTTTACTGGTGCGAGCGGTGACATCA